>ERZ838839.23-NODE-23-length-182625-cov-17.776305_pt1 | contig 182625 bp, 151 predicted proteins | sample MGYA00519909_ERZ838839 | MGnify/ENA primary metagenome ERZ838839 (study PRJEB31850, sample SAMEA3708843) | human gut metagenome | biome: human gut; feature: human-associated habitat; material: faeces | place: China | collected 2014 ...
CGCGAGCTGGGTTCAGAACGTCGTGAGACAGTTCGGTCTCTATCTATCGTGGGCGTATGAAATTTGCGTGGCTCTGACACTAGTACGAGAGGACCGTGTTGGACAGACCTCTGGTTTACCGGTTGTGCCGCCAGGCGCACCGCCGGGTATCCACGTCTGGATCGGATAAGCGCTGAAAGCATCTAAGTGCGAAGCCGGCCACAAGATTAGATTTCTTGAGGGTCGTTGAAGACGACAACGTTGATAGGATGCAGGTGTAAAGCTGGAGACAGCAAAGCCGAGCATTACTAATTGCCCGTCAGCTTTCCTTATCCGCGCGGAGCGGATGGAAAACATCAGAAAGGATGATATATACGTTTAGCATGAAAGAAGTGCTGAGATTGCTTGCTTGTGAGTCATGAATATATAAAGGTATTCAGGTGACTATTGCACGAAGGTTCCACCTCTTCCCATTCCGAACAGAGAAGTTAAGCTTCGTCACGCCGATGGTACTGCGCAAGTGGGAGAGTAGGTAGTCGCCGTCTTAACAGAGGCCCTGAGGCAGAAATGCTTCAGGGCTTTTTTGTGTCCGTACTGTCCGTGCGTCTGCGTCTGCGTCCGTTTCCGCTCCTTCCGCGGCAGGCAGCTTCCTCTTTTTGCTGCCGGATTTTTTCTTTCCTTCCTTTTTCCCTTGCTTTCCTTTGTTTCCTTACCGTTCACCCGGACGGCCTTCAGAAATGCGCCTGGAGACGTTTTCTCCGCAAAGGAGAATTCATTCTTTATCGGAATCTTCGGATGCTCTCAGAACGCACGAAAATCCCTCTGGGAGAGTGGCTACTTTAGCATGTTGTGTTTAGTAGGATTTTCAGAGAAGAACATAAAAAAAGCCGGAGTATTTACCCCGGCTTGTGAAAATATCCATTAGAGATTTTATTTCTCTACGTTGTCTTTGCTTGGATGAGGATAGTCAATCGTGTAATGAAGCCCTCTACTCTCTTTTCTTTCCATTGCCTGGCGAGTAATCAGGTAACCTACATTAATCATGTTACGGAGCTCGCAAATCTCTCTGGAAGCCTTTACACGTTTAAACAGGCGCTCTGTTTCTTCATAGAGAATATCCAGACGGTTCCATGCACGCACCAGACGGAGGTTGCTTCGTACAATACCTACATACGACTCCATAATCTGATTGACTTCTTTCATACTTTGTGTAATCAGAATTCGTTCTTCGTTACTGATAGTGCCTTCTGCATTCCATTCCGGAATATCTTCGTTGAAATCGTAACGGTCGAGTACACTGAGTGCGTGTTTAGCGGCAGAGTCCGCATAAACAATGGCTTCTATCAGTGAATTGGATGCAAGGCGGTTGCCTCCATGCAATCCAGTGCAAGAACATTCTCCCAAAGCATACAGGCGCTTGATGCTGGATTGTCCGTCCAAATCGACCTTGATACCTCCACACAGATAGTGGGCAGCCGGTGCTACCGGGATATAGTCTTTCGTAATATCAATACCCAGGCTCAGGCACTTTTTATAAATATTGGGGAAATGTTTCTTTGTTTCTTCCGGATCTTTATGCGTAACATCCAGGTATACATGGTCTTCACCACGTTGTTTCATTTCATTATCTATGGCACGTGCTACGATGTCACGAGGAGCCAATGAAAGACGCGGGTCGTATTTCTGCATGAATTCTTCACCCGACAAGTTTCTCAGTACACCTCCATAACCTCGCATAGCTTCTGTGATAAGGAAGCTGGGACGGTCGCCCGGGTGATACAAGGCAGTAGGGTGGAATTGTATGAATTCCATGTCCTTGACAACTCCTTTGGCACGATATACCATGGCAATGCCGTCGCCTGTAGCAACCAATGGGTTGGTGGTGTGGGTATAAACCGCTTCACATCCTCCAGTGGCCATGACGGTGATTTTAGAAAGGAATGTATCCACCTCTCCTGTTTTTTCATTCAGCACATAAGCACCAAAGCATTTGACTCCCGGCGTGTGACGCGTAACGATAATTCCCAAATGGTGCTGGGTGATGATTTCTACTGCATAGAAATTACTGAAGACGGTAATATTGGGATGGCGTTTTACTTCTTCTATCAGGCTGGTCTGTATTTCAGCACCAGTATTGTCTTTATGATGGAGAATACGGAATTCAGAATGTCCGCCTTCCTTGTGCAGGTCGAACTCTCCGTTGTCTTTCTTGTCAAAGTTTACTCCCCATTTAATTAGTTCTTCTATTTGAGAAGGTGCGTTGCAGATAACCTTTTCAACAGCGGCAGGATCGCTGATCCAGTCTCCTGCAACCATGGTATCGTGGATATGTTTTTCGAAATTATCCACCTTCAGGTTGGTTACTGAAGCGATGCCTCCCTGTGCATAGTAGGTATTCGCTTCTTCCAGTCCGGCCTTGCAGATCAGTGCAACCGAACCCTTATGCGCCACTTTCAGCGCAAAGCTCATTCCGGCAATTCCTGAACCGATAACGAGAAAATCGAATTTTCTTATCATAAGATTGGGTATTATAACGCAAAACTACAAAAAAGTCAGTTATATGATGCTCAAAAGCATTCTTTTTTGTATGTCTCTGTAGATTGATTTTTAAAATACTTAAAGATGCGTTGGAGATGTTTTGTTTTCAAGCAGAATTTCTTATCTTCACGGGAAATTAAATCAAAAAATCAGACAATGAATCGTACTTTTCAATCAAAAGTTGGTTGGTGGTATTGGATAGTGATAGGAATAACTTCTGTGTTGTTATTCTTTTTTTTCTGGGAACATTATCTGCTGTGTACAATTCTGTGTGCAACTGTAGTGATTTTTGAAATCGAGATGCTGATTCATACGCAGTATGTAATTACAGGAGATGGCTGGCTGAAAGTAGAGACCGGACGGTTTATCCCCAATGCTTCACTTGAAATAGATCAGATTCTTCGTATACGGAAAGTCCGTTCGATGACTTTCTGGCAACCTGCTTTGTCGTTCGAGCGGCTTGAAGTCGTTTTTAAAAAACATGGAAAGGTCCGCTCCATTTCTCTTTCTCCTAAGAATCAGGAAGATTTTATCCGTTGCCTGTTGAAAAAGAACGAGGCAATTCAATTTTATGATTGAGACAAATAATTAACTGATAAAAATACTATGGTACGTGAGTTTAAAATCCGCAGAACTCCTTTTAAAGTGTGGTTAGGAGTCATTATTGTGATTGTAGCCATTGTGCTGATGGCTTTGCATACAGAAAACTATTGGAATTTGATGCCGATTGTGCTTCCCGTTTTATTGTTGATTGATGAGCAGATGACGCGTATTCTGGTACAGGAAAACGGGGATATTTGGTTGAAAAGAGGTTTCAGTGGCAGTATCAAGGCGTATGGAGTAAGACGGATTGCATTGCGTAAGAAAGATTCGTTGCTGAAAGGAAGAATTACCATATATTATACGAAAGGGTTCATTAATTTTGACCCGGCCGATTTAAAAGGATTTGTGGCTTGTGCGAAAGAACGCAACCCTCATGCAGACTATCGTGAAGAATAATCATTTCTAAAATTTGAACGGATTATGAAGTATCAATTGGCTATAATTGGTGGTGGCCCGGCTGGATATACAGCTGCTGAGATGGCCGGAAAAGCAGGACTGAGTGTAGTTTTGTTTGAAAAGAACAATGTGGGCGGAGTTTGTCTGAATGAGGGATGTATTCCCACAAAGACCTTGCTGTATGCGGCAAAAGTACACGATACGGCTTTGCATGCATCAAAATACGGTGTCAATGTGAAAGAGGTTTCAGCCGATTTAGGAAAGATTATAGCCCGGAAAACGAAGGTGGTCAGAAAACTGGTACTGGGTATCAAGGCAAAGCTCACGGCACAGAAGGTTACTTTGGTGCAGGGGGAAGCTTACATTCAGGATGCACATACTGTTCGTTGCGGTGAGGAGCTGTATGAATGTGAACAGATGATAGTATGTACAGGCAGTGCAACTTTTATTCCTCCGGTAGCAGGACTTGATTCGGTGAACTACTGGACACATCGGGAGGCTTTGGATAATAAAGAAATCCCTTCTTCTCTAGTCATTGTAGGAGGAGGAGTTATCGGTATGGAATTTGCTTCGTTTTTCCACAGCTTAGGAGTGAAAGTAACGGTTGTGGAAATGATGGATGAAATTTTAGGAGGAATGGACAAGGAGCTGTCAGGGCTTCTACGGGCAGATTATGCCAAGAGAGGAGTGAAGTTCTTACTGAATACGAAAGTAACCGGAGTGATACAGAAGGAAGACGGAATAGAAATAGAATATACCTGCGGAGAAGAAAAAAGCACAGTTTGTGCCGAAAAACTGTTGATGAGCGTAGGACGCCGGCCGGTTATGAACGGATTCGGATTGGAAAACCTGAATCTGGAACTTACAGCACGTGGAACGGTGAAAGTAGATGAACATCTGCAATCTTCTGTGCCGGGAGTATATGTGTGCGGTGATTTGAATGGAGTATCTTTGCTGGCTCATACGGCTGTGCGTGAAGCAGAGGTGGCAGTTCATCATATTTTAGGAAAAACAGATGCCATGAGCTATCGTGCCATACCGGGAGTTGTTTATACCAATCCAGAAATTGCTTCTGTCGGTTGTACGGAAGAGTCACTTACACGCGAAGGCCGTGCCTATCGTGTAGTAAGCTTGCCAGCAGCCTATTCGGGCCGTTTTGTGGCTGAAAATGAAGGAGTGAATGGGGTCTGCAAGGTACTGGTGGGAGAAGATGAAGAAATTTTAGGAGTACATTTGCTGGGAAATCCGGCTTCTGAATTAATTATTCAGGCAGGAATGATGATAGAAGACAGGCGTAAACTTTCAGAATGGAAAAAGTATGTCTTCCCACATCCTACGGTAGGCGAAATCTTTCGCGAGTTATAAATTGAAGTGTTGAATGAAACGGATAAGCGGAGTATTATTTTTTTTATTTCTTTGGGCTGGTTTTCTTCATGCCCAGACGTTGTTAACAGATGAGTTAAACAAGTTAATATCTTCCGACCCCTTGTTGAAAACCTCGGAAGTAGGTATTGTGGTTCATGATTTAACCGCAGGCAAGGAGCTTTATAGCTATCAGGCAGACAAGTTGTACCGGCCGGCTTCTATTGAGAAAGTGGTTACTGCAGTAACGGCTTTGGATGTATTAGGAAAGGATTTCCAGTTTCAGACAACACTTTCGTACGACGGTGTGATGGAAAAAGGAATCTTGAAAGGAAACCTGTACGTAAAAGGAGGTTTTGACCCGGAGTTTATGGAGTTGGATATGGACTTTCTGGTCAGAGCCGTGAAAGAGGCAGGCATACAAGCTATTTCCGGAAAACTTGTGGGTGATGTTTCTTTGATGGATTCCATATACTGGGGAGAGGGCTGGTCATGGGATGATACTCCGGAAGCTTTCCAGCCTTATCTTTCACCGCTTATGCTGAACAGGGGATGTGTGGATATTAAGATATCTCCTTCTGCCAAAGGGAAGGCCGGAACTGTGGAAATTACTCCGGAATCGGATTATTATCAGTTGAACAATCGTTCTATAAGTCTGCATCCCGAAGCTGGAAAACTGAAAATAACGCGTGACTGGCTCACAAACGGCAATACGATAGATGTTTCGGGGTGTGTTTCTTCTGTTCGTAAGCGTACGCTGAATCTGTATGATTCCAAGCGGTTCTTTATGGATACGTTTTGTTACAAGCTTAACAAAGAAGGACTGTCCGTATCAAAAGACAGCATTTCCTTTTTGACAACTCCCGATACAGTACAATGGATTTACACTTGCCGCCGTCCGGTGGAGGAAGTGTTGAAGCGTGCCTTAAAAGAAAGTGACAATCTTTCTGCGGAGGCCTTGTTTCGTCAGTTAGGGCAAATGAACGGGAAACATACTTCACACATCTCTTTTGGGGACTGTCAGGTGGTAATCGGGAGATTTATGCGTAATGCCATTGGGTATGACCCCAAGGAGTATCGAATTGTAGATGGTAGTGGAGTTTCGTTGTATAATTATGTGTCTCCCCGTTTGATATTGGCCTATCTGAACTATGCTTATCGTCATCCGTCCGTGTTCCAGACTTTCTATGACTGCCTGCCAGTAGCAGGAGTTGATGGTACGCTTCAGGGAAGAATGCGTACGGGAAAAGCCTTCCGTAATGTAAGAGCGAAAACCGGAACTGTTACAGGAATCAGTACATTGGCTGGTTATTTGACATCCGTGAACGGGCACAAAATTTCTTTTGTTATCATTAATCAAAATGTATTGAAAGCTCGTCAGGCCCGTAAACTGCAGGATAAAATTTGTGAGTTATTGATACAGCTAAATTGAGTGAAAAAGTCTGCTGAAACGTATTTTTAGTAGGAAAAATCAATAAATACACAAGAAGTAGCACAATTTTATAGGTTTTGTGAACAAATATTGTACCTGGATTTCGGCTAACTTTTGTATTTTTGTCTGCGTAGAGAGAAAGAACTTTAAACAATAATATAAAGTTGTTCTCTGTTTTTCGGGGAACAACGGGAGATTTTAAAATTTATAATTATTATGGTAAACTTTTCACTTGAAGGTAAGGTAGCCCTTGTAACAGGTGCTTCTTACGGTATCGGTTTTGCTATTGCTACAGCTTTTGCTAAAGCGGGTGCAACTATCGTGTTTAACGACATTAAACAGGAACTGGTTGACAAAGGTTTGGCTGCATACAAAGAAGAAGGTATCAATGCACACGGTTATGTATGCGACGTAACTAACGAAGATGCTGTAAATGCAATGGTTGCGCAGGTAGAAAAAGAAGTAGGTGTAATCGATATTCTGGTAAACAATGCAGGTATCATCAAACGTATTCCGATGTGTGAGATGTCAGCAGACCAGTTCCGTCAGGTTATTGACGTGGATTTGAACGCACCGTTTATCGTTTCAAAAGCTGTTATTCCTAGCATGATTAAGAAAGGTCACGGAAAGATTATCAACATCTGTTCTATGATGAGTGAGCTGGGGCGTGAAACAGTTTCTGCATACGCTGCAGCAAAAGGTGGTTTGAAAATGTTGACTCGTAACATTGCTTCTGAATATGGTGAATTCAATATCCAGTGTAATGGTATCGGCCCGGGTTACATCGCTACTCCTCAGACTGCTCCTTTGCGTGAACGTCAGGCTGACGGTTCTCGTCATCCGTTCGATGCATTTATCGTGGCTAAGACTCCGGCTGCTCGTTGGGGAACTCCGGAAGATTTGATGGGTCCTGCTGTATTCCTGGCTTCTGACGCATCTAACTTTGTAAACGGTCACGTATTGTATGTGGACGGTGGTATTTTGGCTTATATCGGTAAACAGCCTAAATAAATTACATTTATTTTGTAGATAGAATGTCATTCTGGGAGGGTTTGTACTTTCCCAGAATGACTTTTTGGTAATAGATAAAGATAATATTATGAGAAAGACTTTGTTTGCTGCCGCTGCTTGTGCCACTGTATTGTGGACCGGATGTAGTAAATCAGAATCTGTCACTGTGACAATTGCCAACCCCTTGGCTATAGAACGTACAGGGGAAATGGTAGAAATCCCCGTAAATGATATTTATACGCAGCTGAATCTTTCTGACACTGCACAGTTTGTAATCTATGATGAGAAAGCCCAGGAGGTTCCTTATCAGCTGACATACGATGAGAAGGTGATATTTCCTGTATCTGTAGCTTCAAAAGCTTCTGTAAACTATACAGTGCAGCAGGGAACACCTTCAATGGTTAATGCAGTGGTGTATGGCCGTTGCTATCCGGAACGTCTGGATGATATTGCCTGGGAGAATGACCGTGCGGCCTATCGTGCATACGGCCCGGCTTTGCAGAAGAGCGGAGAAAAAGCTTATGGATATGATGTCTTTACAAAGAGCGTAGAAGAGCTCGTTGTAGAAGACCGTTATGCAATGGAGCTGGATTCTGCTTCACGTGCAGAAATCAAGGCGTTGAGAGAAGCCGGAAAGAAGGAGGAAGCAGACAGCTTGTCGCGTGCTATTTCTTATCATATAGACCATGGTAACGGAATGGACTGCTATGCGGTTGGTCCTACTTTGGGAGGCGGTACTGCAGCTCTGATGCCGGACTCTGCAATTGTATATCCTTATTGCTACAAGGATTTTGAGATTTTGGATAACGGACCTCTCCGTTTTACCGTGAAACTGGTATTTAATCCTTTGGTGGTAAAGAACGATTCAAATGTGGTAGAAACTCGTATCATACAGCTTGATAAAGGCTCTCAGCTGAACAAGACTACGGTTTCATACGAATATCTGACGCAGGCTACTCCGGTAGCAGCAGGGTTGGTGCTTCATGCGGCAAATCCTGAAGGATATGCGTATGATGCAGCGAAAGGATATATCTCTTATGCAGACCCCACGACGAATGCTGAAGCTGGCAACGGTATTGTATATGTAGGAGCGGTATTCCCTGCTTCGGTACAGACTACTACACAGTTGTTTGAAAAACCGGCAGGCGATGCACTGGGACATGTATTGGGTATTTCTACGTATGAACCGGGTAATGATTTTGTATATTACTGGGGTTCAGGCTGGAGCAAATATGGTTTCGAAAAAGCAGAAGACTGGACCAATTACTTGAAGGATTATGCTGAGAAAGTACGTAATCCGCTGGTGGTGACCGTTCAGAAATAAAAGTCTGTAACAGGAAAGATATAAAGATATAAGGAAAACCGACAGTGCCGAATGACCGTTTGGGGAGATTGGGTTCTGTCGGTTTTTATTTTGTCAGTACTATACTGAAAATACTGCAGTACTTTCAGGGCAGTACTGTAGTACTTTCGGCAGTGTACTCCAGTACTTTCAAGGAAGTACTGGCATGACGAAGGAGAGTCTTTTTTTCAACGGCTGATATTAAGGAAATACCTTAAACTCGTAGCCTTCTGCAAGCAGCCACTCAATGGATCGGGGAAGGGCATATTTAAGGTTTTCTTCCGATTTCAGGGAGTCATGGAACGTGATGATAGAACCGTTCCGGGCATATTTCTTTACCTTCTCAAATACTTGCGGACCATTGAGCCGCTTGCTGTAGTCTCGCGTAACCAAATCCCACATCACAATTTGGTATTTCTTTTTCAACACATGGTATTGCATCCACCGCATGTGCCCGTGAGGAGGACGAAATAAGTTGGTCTGCAAATAAGCGTTGGCCTTATCGGTATTGGCCAGATAATTCTGGCTTAAAAATTCGAATCCTCGTATATGGTTAAAAGTATGGTTTCCGATACGATGTCCGCGTTCCACTACCATCTGGAATTCTTTGGGATGCTTCCTTACATTATCGCCCACCATGAAGAAGGTAGCTTTAATTCCATATTTGTCCAGTAAATCAAGTACCCAGGGAGTAATCTCAGGTATGGGGCCGTCATCAAAAGTGAGGTAGACAGCTCTTTCGTTTTTATCCATGCGCCAGAGAGCTTTTGGATAAAGCAGACGGATAAATTGTGGAGGTTGTTCTATGAACATGTTTTTCGTCGTTTTAAGAGGTTTGTTTTGCAGAAAGAATTAAAAGAAAGAATGTCATTCTGAACCGGCAAAGGTGGTAATATTCTCTGTGGTGTTCAGAATGACATTCTGTATCTAATCATTCAATTTCTGTATTATTGAGCAGGAGCGCTGTTACCTACTCGTTTTTCCAGCAGTTTGTACAGCTGGTCGAACTTTTGAGCATAATGCAAAGCAGATTTGTTTTCTTCACCTGTCTTGCTGTCTTTCATTTGCGCCATGGTCTTGCATACATCATCCAGAATATAGAAATAACGCATGCAGTTTTCGTATGAACTTGCGAAACGGGCATCGTCCAGACTCAAGTACCAGGTAGCATATTCTACAGCGTTGTTGGCCAGTTCATTGAGAATCTTTTCAGCTTTCTGCGGCTGTCCTAATGCCAGGTAGTTTTCTGCCATTTCCTTGGAACTGCTCATCAGGTAGTCGTGCGGAACAGTGGTCGAAGGAATCACTTTTTCGCAATAATCCAATGCTTTCAGTGCCTTATCCTTCTTGCCTTCCTTAATCAACTGGCTGGTCAGCTGTACGAACATGCGGCGATGAGTATCGCACATGCGTAATACCGTTTCATCCAGGTAAATGTCAGGGTTGTCAATGCCGCCGAACTTGAACTTGTTCATCAGGTTGTCGTACATCTTTTCGCTGTCGAGTCGTCTGCCTAATTTCGCATTGTCAAACGGAGTGATGCGATAAGCCAGACCTTCCTGCAAGAAGTTATTGGTCAGGTTCAGGTGATTGTCAGAACCCACAGTGATAGCCATGTACATCGGACGTTCCCAGTTGGTGTTGGCCAACATTTCCAACATCATCAGTTCGCTCTTATACAGCACTCGTTTTCCTTTCAGCGAGATATGCATGTATTCCGGAATAGAATCAGGTGTCAGCATACCCGAACGTTTGATGGCTTCCTTATCCAGTTTTATGACGATACTGTCGGTCGGAATCATCTGTAAGTCTTCTTTCGGTGAGCGTACCCAGTGTTCCAGGATGTTTTTCAGTTCGTATGGATTATCTCCAAACTCCTTGGCTGCCTCTTCCGGGTTCTTTTTGTAGAATTCAAGAATGGTCGGCATGGCATCAGGACGTACGTACACCGCTTCGTTGTGACCGGATACATAGTCAATACGATCCCAGTTGATAGGTACTGAAGGAGAGTCGTATGCCGGACGGCGCATCTGGTCGATGTACCAGTCAGTCTGCAGGTAACTCAGGTTGCAGACACGTACATCCGTGCGTACACCTTCTGTTTCCTGATTATACCACAAGGGGAATGTATCGTTATCACCGTTGGTAAAGAGAATCGGATTTCCTTTTTCGGGTACAGAGTTCAGGTAGTTCTGTCCGAAATCGCGGCATGTATAGCGGTTGCTGCGGTCGTGGTCGTCCCATGTTTGGCTGACCATTTGCACGGGCACCAGCAAGCAGACTACACTGGCTAAGATAGCCGCAGGCTTTTCATTGATTTTCTTGCTCAGGTATTCGGCTATGGCTGCCACTCCCAGTCCAATCCAGATGGCAAATGCATAGAACGAACCGGCGTATGCATAGTCTCGTTCACGAGGTTGCTGCGGTGTCTGGTTCAGGTAAAGCACAATGGCTAGACCGGTCATGAAGAAGAGGAAGAAGACAATCCAGAACTGCTGGATACCCTTTTCTCCCTTATAAGCCTGCCAGAAGAGACCGATAAGTCCTAAAATCAACGGTAAGCAGTAGAATACGTTGTGTCCCTTGTTATTTTTCAGTTCACTTGGGAGCAGCGTCTGGTCGCCTATCAACATGTTATCGATAAATGAAATACCGGTAATCCAGTTTCCATGTTCGATTTCTCCCTGTCCCTGAATGTCATTCTGACGTCCGGCAAAGTTCCACATGAAATAACGCCAGTACATGTAGTTCAACTGGTAGATGAAGAAGAACTTGATGTTATCCCATTGTGTCGGAATCTTCACCATAATCATCTCTCCACACTGGTCGTAGGGAACCTGACGTCCTTCTACTCCTCCCAGCCAGTCTTCGTAGGCTTGTGCATGTGCATCGCTGTACATACGTGGGAACAACATGTTTTGAGCGTATTTATACTCTGTTTTATGACGTACAATTTCGTAGCTGTCTTTTTCATCCGGACGTTCCTTTTCTTTCCGCTGGTATACCGGAGCCCCTTCTTCCACGTCGTACACGCATCCTCCTTCAGTAGGTTTCAATGCCGGTTTAGAAGCATAAGTCTGTCCGTAGAATAACGGGCGGGTACCGTATTGTTCACGGCCTAAGTATTCTCCCAAAGTAAAGATGTCTTCCGGAGAGTTCTGGTCCATTGGCGTATTGGCCGAAGAACGGATGACAATGACTGCATACGAAGAATAACCTACCACAATCATCATCATGGCCAGCAGACTGGTATTCAGCGTGCGTGCGCTGACACGGTATTTTTCACCGATATTGGCAAAGAGGTAAATTGCTAAAATAGCCAGTACGATGATACCGATGAAGACACTGCTCCAGCCATGTCCGTAGAACGGAATACCCAGCAAACCGACAGTGGTCAGGAAAGAGATATTCATCCGCTTGCGGCTTTTCACGGTGTAGCTTTCGTACACACCCCAGATGATACTTGCGGCCAGAATAATCATGTAAATGATGACACCTGTATTAAATGGCAGGCCGAAGTCGTTGACAAACAACAGCTCAAACCATCCGCCTACCTTCACGATACCCGGTACGATGCCATACAATACGACAGCTACCAGAATCATGGAACCAGCCAAGGCTATCAGACTGCCTTTCAGGTTGGCGTTGGGGTTTTTCTTGTAATAATATACCAGTACGATGGCCGGAATACAAAGTAGGTTCAGCAAGTGTACACCGATAGACAATCCTGTGAGGTAAGCAATCAGAATCAGCCAACGGTCGCTGTGAGGCTCGTTAGCCCGGTTTTCCCACTTCAGAATCAGCCAGAAAACAACGGCAGTGAAAAGGCTGGAATACGCATATACTTCACCTTCTACCGCACTGAACCAGAATGTATCACTCCATGTATAAGCCAGTGCCCCTACCAGACCAGCTCCCATGATGGTAATCAGCTTGCCCGTAGTCATCTCTTTGTCATCGGGGCAAATCAGTTTCTTGGTCAGGTGGGTAATGCTCCAGAATAAGAACAGGATACATGCCGCACTCATCAGGGCACTCATTATGTTCACCATTTTAGCCACTTGAGTCGCATCGCTGGCAAATTGGCTGAACAGGTTGGCTGTCAGCATGAAGAAAGGTGCGCCAGGAGGATGTCCTACCTCCAGTTTGTATCCGGTGGTAATGAATTCCGGACAGTCCCAGAAGCTGGCCGTCGGTTCAATGGTCATGCAGTAAGTAAATGCAGCCACCGCAAAAGTAAGCCAGCCTACCAGATTGTTAATCTTGTTGTACTGTTTCATGAATTATTTTTAGTTTCTCGTTAAAATTCAATGCGGCAAAGATAGCAAACATTTGCTAATCAAGTCCCAAAAGTAAATGATAATGTTGCAAAAGGCGTTAAAAGCAGCCTTCTACTCTTCATGATGATGGCATTTTAATATTCGATGAGGCAGGTTGCCGTGTCCTAACAGTTCGATAGGACATTCAAAGTGTGCTTCCAGCCATTCGGCGGAGACTTCCGTATCCGGATGGTAATCCAGCATGCCGTTTACACAGGCAATGCTTTTTACGTTTTGCAGGATGGTGCCGATATCGTGACTCACTAGCACGATGGCGCATTCCTTGTTGATTTCTTCCAACAGAGCATAAAGACGAGCCTCAAAACGCTTGTCAATGTATGTGTTGGGTTCATCCAGAATGACGACTTCCGGATTGGAGACGAGTGCGCGCCCCAATAAAGCCCTTTGCAGCTGTCCGCCACTTAATTGTCCGATGGCTCTTTGTTCCAAGCCTTCCAGTCCCATGCGGGCAATGGTTTCACGTACCTTGTCATGCTGTGCCTTGGAGAATGAGCGGAACAATGATTTTTGTTTATTTAATCCGGAAAGAACCACTTCGTACACCGAGATGGGAAATTTCTTGTCTATAGTGTTGTATTGGGGCAAATACCCCATTGTAATCTCATTCACCTCCTTTCCCTGATGAAAAAACTGAATTGTTCCAGCCGAAGGCTTTAGTAAGCCTAAAATAATTTTCATCAAGGTGGTTTTTCCTCCTCCGTTCGGGCCGATTACTCCAAGAAAATCCTTTTCTGCAATTTCCAGGTTGATATGTTCCAGCACTTTTTTCTGGTCGTATGCAGCGGCAATCTCAGTCAGTCTGATAAGAGGTTGGTTCATGAGGATAAATTTTAGTTATTGTTTTTTATTTAATGATTTGGCTATGTGAATCATTTCTTTGTTCCAGTCATAGCTTAACGGGTTGATAGGGACGATTTTTAGTCCCAGTTCCTGCGCGATTACTTCCGCGTTACGCTGGTCGAATTCCTGTTGCACGAATACGACTCTTACCTGTTTCTGCTTGCAGGTTTTCATCAGTTCCTGCAGATGACTCGGTGAGGGTTCCTTTCCTCCTTCCTCGATACTGATTTGCTGCAGGCTGTAGTCTCGGGCAAAGTAACTTAATGCCGGATGGTAAATCAGGAAACAATAGTCAGCGTTTGTCAAATAACTTTGCATCTCACGTTCAGTACGGTTGATGACCTGTTGCAGGCTGTCCAGTCGTGTCTGATAGTAAGTTTGATTGTCCGGGTCTATTTCAGACAATGCCTTGCAGATGTTAGAAGAAATGATACGTGCATTCGAAACCGAATTCCATATATGAGGTTCTACTCCGTCTATATTTCCATGCGTATGGGCATGCGGATGTATTTCATGAATGAGATCGACTCCTTGCGACATGTCATAAAAAGGCAGTTTGGGTGTGTTGGCTTGCAATCTTTCTGCCCATGCCTGTTCAAACCCGATATGGCCGATGCGCAGATAGGCTTTGCTTCGTGCCAGTTCGACGAGTTGCTGGGGCGTAGGGTCGTATATTTCCGGATTAGCTCCTTTGGGAACGATACTGACCACCTGGAATTTGTCTCCAGCAATGGCTTCTGTGAAATATCGTAACGGTTCAATGGTTACTGTCAGAGTAGGGGCGTCTTCTTTTCCTTGCTTTCCCGTACAAGATACGGTGAGCAGCAGGATACTTATCAAAATAAAAAAATATTTTTTCATTCGTTTGTGTCGTATTGAAAGTGTGATACAAATATAGTAGTTTCTTTTGGTAGGGGGAGACTCCTTTGTTTATTTTTAGGTTCTTTCTTTGGTTGCCCGAAGAATTTCTCTTTTACCTCCCGGAGGGCCAGGGAGCCGCTCTACGGTGAAACCAGCTGCCTGCAACATTCTCCTTACCACTCCTTTTGCGCAGTAAGTAGTCAGGATTCCACCGGGATTCATCTGGCAATACAAGTTGTCAAAAAGTGGCTGACTCCACATCTCAGGCTGCTTTTCGGGAGCAAAGGCATCAAAGTAGACCACATCATAACATTCACTGAATGAGAAGTGAGTGAAATCACCTTCTATCTTGTGAAGTGTGAAATAAGGTGAGATTTTTACTTCCTGGTTCCAGGGAGCAGTGTGCAGTGCATAGAATTTCTCACACTCTTCCGGAGCGATTGTTTCCGGATAGGCAAGTTCGCGTACAATATCTTCCGAAAGCGGGAATCGTTCAATGCTGGTAAAGTGAATGGCTCTTTGGCTTTTTTCTGCTTCCAACAAGGTCAGAAAGGCATTCAGTCCTGTACCGAAACCGATTTCAAGTACACGAGGATTTGCCGCCTGAGCGTGATTCAATCCCATTTGAATAAAAATATGTGCAGACTCGGTTAATGCGCCTTTCACGGAATGATAATGTTCATTCAATTCAGGAACGTATAATGTATTGCTTCCGTCGGCAGTGGGTTCGAGTGTAATCATCTTTCTATCAACAGTATTTCATTAAAAATCCGGTTTTATTTATTGGGCTTTAAAAAGCTTTCCGGAAATATCACTTCTTGTTCTGTATGATTCTTAGTACGAATCCAAGTACGGAATCCTTTTTCTCCTTCAGTCAGTTCGATGACACGTGCTCCGTTGGGCAGATTATTGTAAACCGTATTTCCACCTGTATAACGTCCGTATGCCAAGAGGATACCTTGCCACATTACCGCATAATCATTGTCATGGTCATGTCCAACAAATACTCCTTCAATATCTCCCATTTCTTTCATGGCAGTGAAAAGTCCTGAGTTTAAGGCTGGGGCACATGCTTTCTCTTTCCGGATACCAAATAATGCCGCATTTTCATAAGTTGCAGCCTGATTATATTCCGGCAAAGGAATATGGAAGAATGCCAGTGAAGGAACGGGAGTTCCACCGTTTGTCTGTGTATATTTTGAACTGTTCTCACGGTACCATTGAATCTGGTCGAAATCGATATAGTCATATCCTCCCACTTCTTTTATCTGTGAATAAGAATGAGAATCAAAGACATAAAGGATTTCAGCGTCTTTCTGTCCATCGGATGATTTTACAGGAAGAATAAAGTTGGTGGTACCTGAGATACCTTTTGTGGTGGCAGTCAGGCTGTATGGAATACTTTCAATGATTTCGAATAATTTTTCCCGGGAAAGCCCTTGTTCGTCATCGTGGTTTCCGAAGGTTACAGCAAAGGGAATTTTTCGTTTTGAAACTTGTTCCAGTACGGTACGCATGCTTTTTTCTGCAGGTTTTCCGTAGATTACGTCACCAGTAAACATTACCAAATCTGGTTTTTCGGCATTCAGCACTTCATTGATACGTTCAATGGCTATTTCAGCGCGTGGGTCATTAAAAATGTAGTGTACATCGGTAAACTGGACGATTTTGAATTTTCCGTTGGCATTGAACTTTAAGTTTTGTGCATAAGCCAGTGCAGTCATGCATAATAGGCAATAGATGCAAAGAAGTTTTTTCATGTTTTGTTAAATTTTTCGTAGATGATTTTCGGTAGTTTTCGCAAAGATAGTCATATCTTTTGAGCAAGGAAAATTTGCATTGGTTTTCTATCCGATGAATCGGAAGACTCCCAAAGCTGTGGCCACAATAATGGCATAGCGAGCCAGTTTGCCAATGGTCATGGCAATGGTGGTAATCCATACATTGCCTCTCATAAATCCCAAGGCGATGAGCAAAGCATCCCCGATGACAGGAAGAAACGAGAAAAAAGCCATCCACGACCCTCTTCCGTGAATAAACCGGATGGCCTTGTCCATTTGTTTCTTGTCTACCTTGAAATATTTCTCAATCCACTCCGTTTTACCAATTCGCCCTATCCAGTAGCAGGTAAAACCTCCAAGAGCATTTCCGGCAGTAGTGAAGAGTGTGGACCACACAGGGTCGAGTCCTAACCCGATGCAGGCCAGTAATACAACCTCCGAACTGAACGGCAAGATGGTTCCGGCTAGGAATGCAGAAAGAAACATTCCCCAGTATCCCCAATCTATCAGAAATTGAATAAATGCATCCATAAATTCATGATACATACGCAGGTCCAGATTCCAAGGGACACCCAAAGAAAGATGCGGGTAAAACGGTTGAAAGTCAGTGCTAGTAAGTGACCACCCATGACGGAACCTACGACTAATGTCATAAGAAAATAAGTATTGAAGTGTGAAGGCAGAAGCAGCATACAGGCTAATGTGCCTATTCCTGTAATTATCAGGACACGAAGCATGATGCGTGTTTGTACCTTGTCCTGGTAGCTATGCAGAATACATTCTATACTGCAAATGGCTATGAATAAGATTGCAATACCTCCCGAAACCAATTGCGACAAAGAGAGAATAGCGTAGTCTATTGGAGGAAAGTGGGCAAGTGCTTTGAAAGGTAGCCAGGTTTCTTCCACGTTTCCAGCATAAAGATGATAGGCCAATGCTATCCAATAAGGAACGAGGAGACCGATGAGGCCTGCAAAGAATGTACGGAGGGTAAAAGCCCTCAAACCAATCATGTAGAAATAAATCAGCGGTACAAAGTAGAGTACCTGCGGAAGCAGAAAGCTGCTGATACCGAGACAGAGGAAGCAATGAAAAACAGGAATCTGAGCATATACCGATTCATAGCTTCGGAATAAGTAAGAGAAAGAAACGGTAAACAGCAGCGGAATCCATTGCTCATGTGAATAGGTGTGCAGGAAAGGAAGTCCGCTTAAGAAGAAAAGAAATAGGGCCGCATGAAGTGTTGTACGTGTCCGGATGAGTGAGAATGTGGTATTCAACTCAATCAGGCAGTAGACTATGGCTCCGTGAATGGCCAAAGAAAGTAAATCTGTCTTTTCCTGATAGGTGATACCATACATGATGAGACAGATGATAATGGTCACCGGAAGAGTAGCCCTTCCGGTGGCCAGTTCATATTGAAATCTATTTCGGGCAAGCATGTGTTACAGGTCAAACCCGATGTCTGAACGGAAATATTTTTTCTCGAAACAGATCTTACCTGCATTCTGGAAAGACTGTGCCAGAGCTTCTGCCTTGTTAGCTCCGTAGGAACTAACTGCGATCACTCGTCCTCCGGCAGTAACCACTTGTCCGTCTTTCAAGGCTGTTCCGGCATGGAATACGATACTTCCGCCTGCCTTTGCTTCTTCAATGCCTGTCATCGGGAATCCTTTTTCATAAGCTTCCGGATAGCCGCCAGATACCAGCATGACACAGACAGCTGAGCGTGGGTCAATTTCCAGGGCCTTTTCATTCAGGTTGCCCTGAGCCACCCCTTCAAACAAGTCTACTAAGTCGCTCTTGATACGAAGCATGACACTTTCTGTTTCAGGGTCACCCATACGTACATTGTATTCGATTACCATCGGTTCACCTTTTACATTAATCAGTCCGAAGAAGATAAATCCTTTGTAATCGATACCTTCTGCAGCCAGTCCTTCAACTGTAGGACGGATGATACGGTCTTCCACCTTCTTCATCCATTCCGCATCTGCAAATGGAACCGGAGAAACAGAACCCATACCTCCAGTGTTCAATCCTTTGTCACCTTCGCCGATACGTTTGTAGTCTTTGGCTTCCGGCAGGATTTTGTAGTTCTTTCCATCAGTCAGTACGAACACCGAGCATTCGATACCGCTCAGGAACTCTTCGATAACTACTGTGGCAGAGGCATTTCCGAACATACCGCCCAGCATTTCTTTCAGTTCTTTCTTGGCTTCCTCCAATGTGGGGAGAATCAATACACCTTTTCCAGCACACAATCCGTCAGCTTTCAGCACGTAGGGAGCTTCCAGTGTTTCCAGGAAAGCCAGTCCTTCTTCCAGGTTGGCTGCAGTTACGCTCTTGTATCCGGCAGTCGGAATATGATGACGCTGCATGAAACCTTTGGCAAATTCCTTGCTTCCTTCGAGTACGGCTCCAGCCTTTGACGGACCGATAACCGGTACCTGCTTCAATGCGTCATCATTTTTGAAGAAATCATATACCCCCTTCACCAATGGGTCTTCCGGACCTACTACTACCATGTCAATGCCGTGGGCCGTTACAAACTGCTTGATACCTTCAAAGTCATCGGCTTTGATAGCTACGTTTTCGCCTACTTCACGCGTACCGGCATTTCCCGGAGCGATGTATAACTTTTCAATTTTCGGGCTTTGTGCGATTTTCCATGCCAGTGCATGTTCGCGTCCTCCTGAACCTAAAAGTAAAAGTTTCATATATGTATCTGTTTTTTAGTCTATTATTTCAAATGGTCTTCAAAATAGCGGGTGATGTGTTCGTGCAGGTGTACACGGTCACGTCCCATCATGTTATGTCCGTCTTCCGGATAAACGAAGAAGTCCGGATGGGTACCAGCTTCAATACAAGCTCTTAGGAATGAGTAGCTGTGCTGTGGAACACAAGTGGGGTCTGTACCTCCGATAATGATTTCCAGACGGCCTTTCAGGTTGCCGGCCTTCTGTTTCAAGTCGGAACCCTTGTATCCTTCCGGATTAGTTTCCGGAGTATCCATATAACGTTCACCGTACATCACCTCATAGAACTTCCAGTCAATGACCGGTCCTCCAGCTACACCTACCTTGAAGATGTCAGGATAAGTCAGCATCAGGTTGGTTGTCATGAAGCCACCGAAGCTCCAGCCGTGTACACCAATTCGTTCACCGTCTACGTAAGACAGTGATTTCAGGAATTCGGCACCTTTTACCTGGTCTTTCATTTCTTCTACTCCCAAGTGACGGAATGTGCAGTTCTCAAAGGCTAGTCCCCGGTTATCACTTCCCCGGCTGTCCACAGTCAGCATCACATATCCTTTCTGCGCCATGTATAAATCCCATCCTCTGGCATCATAAAAACGCGTGTTGTGGATGAGTTGTGCGTGCGGTCCACCATATACGTAAATAATGGCCGGATATTTCTTGTTCGGGTCAAAGTCTACGGGCTTAATCAGACGATAATACAAGTCTGTTTTTCCGTCAGCTGCCTTAAAGGTACCGATGGTAATTTCCGGTAACTTAAACTGGCTGGCCATCGGGTCATCAGCTTTCAGTAATGTAGTTCCTTTCTTTCCGTTGGTAGGCAGCAAAGTGATTTCACGTCCTACATGGAATGAAGAGAAGTTGTCAATCAAATAAGTACCGCTTTCAGAGAGAGAAGCCCGGTGCATACCGTCTTTTTCTCCCAGTAATGTATGCTTTCCAGTTTTGACGTTGAGGCTGAACAGATTGGTTTGCAGCGGAGATATTTCCGTGCTACCGATAATAATTTCCTTCTTTCTTGCATTGAATCCAAGAATATCTTGCACCAACCAGTCGCCTTGCGTCAAAGGAGTTACTTTCAGGTGTTCCAGATAGGTACTGCCTTCCAGTTTGCCATTTTTCCATGTACCTTCTCCTTTTGCCTTCGTATCCATCAGATACAGATGGTTGAAACCGTCGCGTTGACTCTGGTAAATAAATTTACTTTCGTCCCACGGCAGGAATACCAGCGGATGCTGAGGTTCTACGTATTTCGGGTTCTTTTCTTCATACAATACCCCTTCCCGTTCGCCTGTGGCAGCCTGATAGCATACAAGTTGGGCATGATTCTGGTCACGGTTCAGTTCGATGACATAAATATGCTGTTCATCGGGCGACCAACTGACATTGGTAAAATAACGGTCGGTCGGGTCACCTGCCTGCAGGTAAATTACTTTTCCAGTCTTTACATCGTATACTCCTACTGTCACTTTGTGGCTGGTCATTCCTGCCATCGGATATTTGTCCGGCTCAAGAGTTGCGATACGGGTCGATGTATTTACCTGAGGATAGTCTGTGACCATACTCTGGTCCATGCGATAGAAAGCCAGATAGCTTCCTTTCGGGCTCCAGAATGTACCTTTATAAATACCGAATTCGTTACGGTGTACAGCTTGTCCGTAAACTACCCCTTCTTCTGTTTGTGAAGGATTAATCTGGTGACTTTCTTTCCCTTCGCCGGTTACAAACAAACCGTTACCGACGGTATAGGCCACTTTGTCATTGGTTTTGCAAAAGTCAAGATTGGTAGCTTTTTCGTTCAGGCGGGATATGTTCGTAATTTTTTTCTGTCCGAAGTCATATTCCACCCAATAGCTGTTCTGTTGAAATGCTATGACTTTACGCTCTGCCCAAGGCAATGAAGCTGACATCAGGCTGCGAAGCGGTTTTAGCTCGTGCGATAGCTGATAGGGTTTTTCTCCTTTTTCAATGGCTTGATTTACCTCTTCCAGTGTGACAAGTATGCTTTCCTTGCCATCTTTCAACTGAATGCTGCGGATGTTTTCCACATCCGCACGTACACACACATCTCCCCACCATTGCAGTCCCGGAATATTTTCAGGGACCAGGTTGAAATAATTGTTTCCGCCCGGAATCACATCTTCCAGGGTATAGGCTTTCTTTTCCTGGGCAAAAGTGGCGAGAGTGGTCATACAGCACAAAAAGAATAAAAAGAGTATACGTTTCATGTTCTGTCTATTTTTAATCTTGTGAGTTACCTTCTTCCTCGCTGCGGCGTCTGTGCATGTAGCGTGGGGCAGGAGCCGCTTTCGGGCGTCCGTCGTCTGTAGAAGGACGCGGAGTGCGTGGCTTCGAATCTTCCTTATATTTGAATTCTTTACGGCGTTCACGAGTAAATTCTTTTCCGTCGCCTGCTTTGCGTCCGCGGAATGCCTCCTTGCGGTCAGTATCTTTACGGAATCCTTCTTTACGGTCGCTGCGGAAACCTTCTTTCCGTTCTCCACGACCTCCGTCTTTGCGCTCCTTACGGCCGTATTCCACTTTTTCTCCTTGGCGGCGTGGACGTGCCGGTCTTTCTTCACGCTTCGGCTTAAACTCCTTGTCGCTGTTGTCGGAACGGAATTCCTTGTACTTCCCGTCAAACAACTGGTATTTACGGAACTGGCATTCCAATGCTCCATTAAACAAAGGCACTTTTATAGAAGCCTTCAATCCAATCTGGTCAAAGCATTCGTCACGGTAGCTCAGAATCCAGGCGTCATTTCCTGTGAATGCATGTTTCAAGCGTTCACCAATCATCTGGTAAAGTCCCAGCAAATCTTCTGACGAGATACGCTCTCCGTAAGGAGGGTTGGTGATGATAATACTTTTTTGTGCAGGCTGTTCAAACTGCTGGAACGGTTGGATTTTCAGGATGACATCCTTGCTTACCCCTGCAGCTTTCACGTTATGTTGAGCAATTTCGTTTGCTTTCGGATTGTTGTCGTATCCATAAATCTTATGAGTAAACTCACGCTCCTGTGAGTCATCGTTGTAGATAGCATCAAACAAATCCTGGTCAAAGTCTTTCCATTTCTCGAATCCGAATTCTTTACGGAATACACCCGGAGCGATATTGCGTGCAATCAAAGCGGCTTCGATAGGTATAGTTCCTGAACCACACATCGGGTCTATCAGGTCACATTCACCTCTCCAGCCCGTCATCAGAATCATACCAGCTGCCAATACCTCGTTCAACGGTGCTTCCACCTGTTCCTGACGGTATCCTCTGCGGTGAAGTGACTCACCAGAGCTATCTAAGGCAAGTGTACACTCTTCCTCTGCAATATGGATGTGAATAGCCAAATCCGGGTTACTGATACGTACAGAAGGACGGTTGCCTGTCTTTTCGCGGAAATAGTCGGCTACTGCGTCTTTTACCTTGTATGCCACGAATTTAGAGTGACGGAATTCATTAGAGAACACTACGGCATCTACCGAGAAACTGCTCATGTTGTCCAGATAGTTTTCCCATGCGATGCTTTTTACAGCCTCGTACACTTCGTCGGCAGTCTTCGCAGTAAAATGTTTGATAGGTTTTAAGATACGGATGGCAGTACGAAGGCAGAAATTAGCCTTATACATCATGGCTTTGTCTCCGGTGAAAGAAACCATACGTCGTCCGATTTCAATGTTGCTGGCTCCTAATTCCGTGAGTTCCTGTGCCAGAACTTCTTCCAGTCCCTGGAAGGTCTTGGCGATAAGCTCGAATTCTTGATTCATCTTGATAAAATTACGTAATTTCAATTGATTGGGCAAAAATACGAAATTTCAGGTTGCTAGTCAACTGTTGGAATTCGTTTTCTGTAGAAATATCCTTTTATCAAAATAGATAGGCTATGCTTAGAAAAATGTACATGTTGTTGAAAAACTTTCATGAACAAAGTAAGTGTAGTTAGATTTTCTTGCTCATAAATTGTATCTGTAGTTTATTTGCTTTTTAAGTAGGGGGAAATAATTTCTTTCCATAATATATATCCTTTTCCTAATAAATGAAGTCCGTCATTGGTATATTCAGGCTTCATTTGTCCATCATTATTTACAAAAAAGCTGAAAAGATCAATATATTTTATATTCTCTTGTTTTGTAATGCGTAGTATAGCTTGATTAATATATGGTATTAATTCCCAACGTGAAGTATGTTCTAGGAACATGTTATATTTCGTTGTAACAGGTAGCAAACTTTGTACTAGTATTTCAGTATTTGGAGATTCTTTTTTTATTTTTTGTATGATATGCTGTATGTCTTTTGCAATACTTTCCGGAGATTCACCTTTAGGAACATTGTTAATACCAACCATCAAAAATATTTGTGCCGGCTTTCCTTTTAGTAGGATTGAGATACGATCGTATACTCCCCAAGTTGTATCTCCACTGATACCTCTGTTCTTGATGTGAGGATTTTGAAATAGTTCACTCCATTCTCCTCCATCAGTAATACTGTTTCCAATAAAGAGAATATCGTCAGAAGAGATTGGAAGTTGTTCAAATAATGTAACTCGTTGATAATAATAGGTAGAATATTTTTTTTCTGTTTGTCCTAAAGCGAAAAGACTAAATATTAGACTTATAAATAATAATGATATTTTTTTCATATAAGTGTTGCATAAGAATATGAAAAAGAGGCTGTTTCATTTTTGAGACAGCCTCTTTAAGTTAATAAAATTTCTTAATATCCATTAGTTTGTTCAAGTGCTGGATTATCTGTCATGGTATCTTTGTCAAGAGGCCATAATAAATGTCTCTCATTTTTTAAAGAAGAATATTTCATGACATAGTCTTTTCCAAAGCGCCTTAAATCATACCAACGTTTTCCTTCAAACATGAATTCTTTTAAGCGTTCTCTCAGAAGTACCTCATTAATTCCCTCTGAATCTCCAGGCATATTTCCGTATGCCATAGTTTGGGCATTATAATTATTTCCATAAGCACGTTGGCGTATATCATTAATTTCGCTTGATGGATCGCCTCCTGTAAGTGCTTTTGCTTCTGCTTTTAGTAATAATACATCAGCATATCGATAAATAGGATAGTCATCAGCAAAAGTTCTATATGAATCACCTTCTACTGTCATGCCTTTGAACTTATAGGCAAAACAGCCTTTATAAACGTATTGATTTTCTTGCTTTTCGTAAGCGGCTTTTAAGGTTGCTTCTTTACGTGTATCCAAATCATCATTGAAAACATTGTGATATATGTCTACATTTAATGGATAATATACGTTTCCATTGAAATTCAAGTTAAATCTTTCTCCCGTAGCTGAAGCGTAGAAGCTATTTAATGTGTTTTGTTGAGGAACCATGTTGTTTCTCCATCCTCCATTGAATAGAAGTGACTCCTTATAATCATTATGTAAAGTAAAAATGATTTCTTTATTTGCTTTGTTTTCATAATCGAAGACATCCGCAAAATTAGTCTCTAATCCAATTTCAGAAGTTTTTGATTGTAATTCATTCAATGCATTCAATGCAGTTTGAGCATCTGCTTCACCTCCGTTCATTTGACGGCTTGACCATAGATATACTTCTGCTTTTAATATTAAGGTAGCTGGTTTAGACCATATAGAACGATTTGAACGGAATGAATAATCATCAGCAAAACTATTTTCAGAGGATGTAATATCTTTTTTAATGTTTTGCATGATTTCTGTTTCTGAAGTAACAGGTTTGGATAGATTGTCTATTTCAAAGCCCATACTTGGTTCTTCTTGCCATACAACGCTTCCCCAGGAGCGTAATAAATGGAAATAGTAGAAGGCTCTTAATCCATACATTGTTCCTAAATAGTATGCCTTATCTTCAGGAGATAGTAAAGAGGTTTCGTTCGTCTTTTTAATGAAAAGATTTATTTGATTGATATTCGTATAAAGATTGGCATAATTAGTCAATCCTGGGCGTTGTTCACTAAGTAAGTTTGCTGTAATTTCTTCAGCTTTATTACTTTCTGTGGTCCATCCAGATGATGATGCGCTATAAATATCTGAACGTAATTCTCCTAAAATAAAAAGGTTTTGTGAGTCCTTATCACGCAACATGCTATGTACTCCATTTACGAATGAAGTAAATTGTCCTTCATTGGTCCACATATTTTCGTCTGTAATACTACTTACCGGAGTCATGTCTAAACAGCTAGACATGGTAAGTAGGGAAGATGTCATAATGGCCAATGTTAATATTTTATGTTTCATAATTTTAAAGTTTATAGGTTATGCTTTTTTAGAATGATACGTTAATACCCATCAATACTGTTCTTGGAGTAGGATAACGTCCTGTATCTACACCAGGATATACTAATGGAGCTTCTGGAGAGGTTCCTGAATATCCTGTTATATAGAACAAGTTTTGGCCTGTTATATATATGGATGCATTGGTCATGTGAACCTTAGAAATCCATTTGCTAGGTAATTTCCAGCTTAATGTTAATTCACGTAAAGCTAGATAATCTCCCTTTTCGTAGAGCAGTGAGCTTCGGTTGTTGGAAGATGTAATGTCTCCACCTGTGGTACTACGATAGAAGTTTTTCTTGTTACTAGAATCATCATAGTATAATTTCGGGATATTAGTATCTCTGTTTTCTTCTGTCCAGCTTGCTAGTCCATCACTGATAATATTTTTGAAACCTACAGATTGTCCCAATGAACGCATAGAAACCATATTTAAGATAGTATGCCCCACTGCGAAATCAAAACGTCCATAAAGAGAAACATTTTTGTATGATAAAGTAGTAGAAAAACCTCCTGTCCATTTTGGGTAAATATTACCAACTTTTACTCGGTCTAATTCATCAATGATGTTATCACCATTCAAATCAGCCCAAAGTACATCACCTTCTTCAATTGGCTTGGTTAAGCCGTATTTCTTTTTATCGGCTTCGCTGACATTAGGACCATATAATCCTGCTACTAAATCCTTATAGTCTCCTGCAAGCTGCTGTACTTCGTTTTGATCTCTTAAGACTTTTATTTGTTGATATGCATACATATCTCCCATTGTTTGGCCTTCCTGGTATCCGCCTACCCATACAACCTTTCCTTGTTCTGGATCCCAAACTTGTGAACCTCCTTGTCGGTTGTTTTCATTTCCATTATACGGAAGTTTGATAATTTTATTACGAACATAAGAAGCATTGAATGAAAAGTCCCAGTTGAAGCCTTTACGATTGGTTATCAGGTTTAGATTACCTTCGACTTCGAAACCACTATTTCTTAAAGTTCCTAAGTTTGTTTTGAATGAATCAAATCCGGTGTATGATGGTAAATTTACATTCGTTAATAGGTCTGAAGTTGTACGATTGTAATAATCAAGAATCAAGTTAAAACGATTGTTTAAAAAGCCTAAATCTAGACCAACTTCAAAAGATTTACTTTTTTCCCATCTTAATGAAGAATTGATGATACTTGTATTTAATATACCAGAATAACCATTGTATTTATTGGTTCCGCTCCATTGATCATATGTACCATATACATCATATGTACCAATACCATTTACATTACCATTAATACCATATGAGATACGCGGTTTTACAGTAGAGACGATATCTACTAATTTACTATTCTTATAGAATTCTTCTTCATGCAGATTCCATCCCGCAGAAACTCCAGGGAAGAATCCCCAGCGGTTATCAGACAGTTTAGAAATACCATCATAACGAGCTACTGCAGTAAATAAATATTTACGATTGTAGTCGTATGTAACACGTGCAAATCCTGAAGCAATGCGATAACCTTCACGATATGAGTAGGCAGTCATGTTTGCTGTACTTGATGCGTTCAAAGTTGGTATATCATCAAATGCCGCTCCATCTCCTGAACCTTTATATTGCATTGTTTGGTTTTCAAAGAATTCGCCTCCAGCCATAGCTGAGAAGTTATGCTTGTCAGCAAAAGTATCTGTGTATTCTAATTGTAAACTATGCTGGTGCTGGATTGTTCTGTCATAATAGAAAGTAGCTGATCTAACTGTATTGACATTCCAATAATCTCTGTATTCTTTATTAAATGTTTCTTTTGTATAATCAGAGTAATATAGAGAACTGTTTTCACGCAGGAATAATTTGTCTTTCAAAATTTCCAAATCAAAACCAATATTCATCGTGGTACGACGAGTATTGTTTTTGTTCGTTAATTTATCTAACCAGTACAGAGGGTTACCGTCTCTTTTTCCATAACCATAGTTAGGGCTTCCATCTTCAAAGAATGGATTCCATGTAGGTTCGATACTCTGCATACGTTCAAATAAATCAGCAGGATCGTCATAATATAGTTCGGGAGCTTCAGAAGTACTGAAATTCAATCCTCCCTTGACATTCAGGAACGGGAAAATTTTATAGTTCCCATTCAGTGTTCCGCTGAAACGTCTGTATTGAGTACCTTTTACTGTTCCATCTTCAGAGTAGTAACCTAATGATGAAGAGAATGTTCCTTTTTCATTACCTCCTGTGAAACTTAAAAAATGGTCTTGTGTAAAGGCAGGATCTTTATATACTTCATCTCTTAATGTAGTTCCATAATCTTTGAAGATAATGTCTTTTCCTGTTACTGGATCGACCATTGTTTGCCATCCTTTTCCTAACAAATCTTCATTACCATCTAAGTAGCGGATTGAGAATTGATCTGGATTATTTTGTCCGTAGACAGCTCCGTATCCACGCATGTTGTCTAGTCCTGAGATATCATTTCCTTTGCTATATGTATATCCCATACGGCCATATTTAATATAATCGGCAGCACTCATGTAGTCATATCCCTTGCGTGCAAAGTTCATACCGCCTTTAAATTTATAGCTGACTTGAGCTGATCCTTCTTTGCCTTTCTTTGTTTGGACTAAAATGACACCACTATTGGCACGGGCACCATAAATGGCTGTAGATGCAGCGTCCTTTAATACCTGAATGGATTCTATATCAGAAGGGTTAATGTCACTCATTGAGCGAATAACGCCGTCTACAACGACTAAAGGTTGACTGGCAGAGTCTATTCCAGCTCCACCACGCAGAATAATAGAGGGGGCACTTCCTGGGGAACCAGATGTGTTAATCACGCGTAAACCACTTACAGAACCCTGCAATGCCTGTGCGGCATTAGACATTGCTGCGTTTTCTAACACTTTATTATCCATTTTAGAAATAGAGGTTGTCATTGTTGAACGTTTTTGCTTTACGCCATATCCAACAACTACTACTTCGTCCAATGTTTGAGTGTCTTCTTTTAAAATAATATTAATGGGTTTACCATCCCATTTAATTGTTTCTGTAAGATAGCCTACAAATGAAATTTCGATAATATCCCCTTTCTGTACATTAGTCAATGAGAAGTTACCATCAATGTCGGTGATGGTACCATTGGTCGTTCCCTTTACGACGACAGAAGCACCGATGATAGATTCACCTGTGGCGTCTTTCACAATACCTTGACATGCTGTAGCTTGTTGCACAATGTCAATTTCAGATTTTTCTTTGGGTTGGTCTGCATAAGCTATTCCTGTTGATAAGCTGGCTAAGAATAGTAGCATGCTGACAGACTTAACTTTTTTGTTCATAATTTATGTATGTATAAGGTTAAAATTTACACTAGGACAATTGTTTAGGCTAACTTAAGGTATTCTTAAATGATTTTATTAATGTTTATTGGTTGGACAGGGCAAATATAGAAATAAAAATTTAATAACACAATTATTTGATAAAATATTTTATGAAATATAGAATTTGAAAGGCCTTCTGCTTTATTTATACTTGAGCTTATGAATCTGAATTTACTATTTCTTATTTTGTGAAATGTTCTAAAGGCTTATTGGGTGTTAGTAATTAAACCATATAAATGAGAAAAAACTTAAAAATCTTTTTCTCATTTATATGGTTTAAAATAATAAATTATTTTATAATATCTTTCAGCTTTATGCTTTGGAAAGTCATGTGAGCTACACTGCTTTCATACAGTATACCGATGGTTTCTTTATCTATCATTGTCAGGCAGGAATATCCCCATCCATATCCTTCATCTAATAAGAGCTGATGTTCTGAACTCCAGGTGTTTCCTCCATCCATACTGATTTTAATTGTCATGTCTTTGCGAGCATTTGTAGAATTGGGGTTGGAGAAAATTAAAAGGTCTTTACCCAATACATTGTCTTTCGCTTTTACACTGATTAGACTGGCCATACATACGGGCTCTATCAAAGCAGTACGAGATGATTCGTGTTCCTTCCAAGTCTTACCTAAATCTTGTGTGGTATAAACGGCCCGGCTTCCTCCTCGGTTATCTCTCATGTTCAGCATTAAAGTGCCCGGCTCAAGCTCTGCTACTTGTGCTTCTGTAGTATTAGTACGTGCATGGTGGTGTATGGTCCATGTTTCTCCACGATCTTTGCTATACATGATACCTGCATTGGGGATTCGGGTTTTGTCAATAAACTGAATGGGGAATACCAATGTACCATCTTTCATTGTGATGCCTCGTCCCGGTCCTTGTAATAAGAAATACCATTCTGGAAGCTTCACTTGTTCTGTGATATTGATTGGTTCAGACCAGGTTTTTCCATCATCTGTACTTTTGGCAAGTACCAATTGAGCGGTATGGTTCAGGTCCATTCCCTGGTGTGAGCTCCACCATGCTCTTTGGTTACCCATTCCGTGTGTCCATGCTGCCACAATCCATACAGTATTGGTCTTGGTGTCTACCAAGATAGAAGGGTCGCCTACACCATTTTGAGCTGCAGGTAATCCTCCGTATTCTTTAAATGAAATGGGTAAACGCATTTTCTCCCATGTCTTTCCGCCATCTGTACTGCGGCTGAGGCCTATGTCGATATGCTCTTGCAAATCCACACTGTTGTTGTAACGCACATCGTATACTCCCAGCAAGGTGCCTTTGTTTGTAGTCACTAGTCCTGGAATGCGGAAAGCTGCTGAACCGTCATCACCTGCATGACGGACTCCTACTGCCATTCTTTGTACGACTTTTTGTTCAGTTGTATTTTTTGTGGGTATAATTTTCCCATCACCTTTTACCTGAGTTACTTCTGCACAGATTTTTGTGTGTAGTGAAGCTGTTGGTTGCATTTCGATACTGATCCAGAAGAAATTATATCCAGGAAAGAGGTTCTGTTTTCCTTCCAGTGTCAGCGTATTGGTTTTAGGTGTTATTTCTGCCTTTTTTATAGAATAAGATGGATTAGCCGAAAGGGTTTGTCCTGGATTGTTGCTGGAAATGTATTCTACGGGAGCAAAGCGTTTTTTTCCTCTGTCTTGTGGGGCTTCTGTTCCTCCATAATACAATTTAATAGCTTTGATTTGTGACAAAGGCACGTTCTTGTCGAAGGAGATAGTGACATTGTCAAGGGTCTTTGTCTCTTTGGCATCGAGACGCAGATAAGCCAAGACATTATCATGTCTTTCTATTAATATAGGTACTTGTGGGGTTTTGACAAATACAGTATCAGCAGCGTGCAGACCGATGGAAAGCATTCCGATACATAAGGATAATAGTTTTTTCATAATGCAGTTGCTGGTTTAGATTTTTACTTTTGCTATTAGTTTTCTTATTTTTCCTTCTCCAATTACAGGTGCGTGTGGGTCTTCCGGATATACGATAGCCAATTGTCCGGGAAGTAAATCAACAAAGGTTGTAGGTACATCTGAATAGAGTGCGCAATCACCTTCTTTCTGATATGCTTGTTTCAGTTGGTTTACATCTTCAATGGCTTTCCAACCGATACGTTCTTTCCCTTCCAGGAGGATATGTATATCAATGTAGTCACGATGTACTTCCAGAACCTGTTCAGATTCTTTCACGCATGTGGGGTTAACGTTGTTGATAAACAGGTTATCTCCATCCAGTTCTATTCTTCCACATGGTGTATGCAATAAGTCGTGACTCTTTACGTAATCGAACAATTGTTTAAATAAAGGATGTAGCGGTTCGATTCTGCTACTATTTTGTAAGTTAGAAACAATCATAATATATAAAAGTTTTTAGTTATTCCATATTGTCTGTTTTAGGGCGTAAGAAATACAACTGTACGCCAAGAGCAATAGCCACCACGATGGCTAGCATGGCAAAACCGGCTCCTAAATTGCCGCTATCACCCCATCGTCCTAAAAGGTGAGTAATGAAAGCACCGGCAGATACACCAATCATATTCATCACTCCATAGGCAGTAGCCCGTTGTTTGTGAGATACAAACTGACAGAGGATAGGCATGTTATTAGTATCAAAAATTCCATAGCCGATACCAAACAGCAGTCCGGCGCCTACTACTGCTACCAGATTATGTCCGAATCCTAATAGAAGTAGTGACGGAATGGTCAATCCCAAACCGATAGCTCCGGTATATACGCGTCCACGTAGATTTTTCTGTACCCATTTATCCGATAAAGGACCGCCGATAAGGACTCCGATAAACGAAGATACAGCGATGGTTATAGTAGAGATAGGTCCGGCTTGTGACATGGGTAAATCAAGGTTTTCGGCAAACAAGGTCGGGAGCCAGTTTTTGGTAGCCCATCCGGGAAGGCTTGGGGCTGCAAAGTAGAGTAAGATTACCCAGAAAGCTACGTTGGTTAGCAAGGATTTCAGACTGGTAAATACGCTCTCTTTCTCTTTTTGTGGATTGGCTTGCAGTTTTTCTGTAGGAAGAATCTCTGTTTTTTTGTCATGTAAAAATAACATCAGAATTACGGCATAGGCAATTCCGATGATACCGAACCAATGAAAAGTGGTGTGCCAGGAAAAAGCATCGGCTACAGTCGCTCCGAATCCTCCGATAGCTTGTCCTGTGTACAAACCAGTCATGTGGATACCTACGGCTAAAGAGCGAGATTTTCCGGTGTGGTAGTCTGCAATCAAGGAAAGTCCGGCGGGAATGTAGAGTGCTTCGCTCACTCCCATTAAAGCACGCAGAAAGACAATCTGGTTAAAAGTTTCGGCTATTCCCATCAGATAGGTTACGGAAGACCATACGAACAAACTTCCGACAATCAGCCATTTGCGGCTCATGCGGTCGGCTATGACACCCGATACGGGACTCATCAGTGCGTAAATCCAGAGAAAGATTGCCATCAGATAGCCGAAATTGGTAGCTGATTGCAGTTCTACAATATCGACCTGCATCGCATCTTTCATGGTGCTAAGCATTTGTCGGTCCATATAGTTAAGCAATGCCACCCCCCATAGTAGGCCTACAACAATCCACGGATAAATTTTTGAGTTTTTCATATATTATGGTTATTCAGTTAGTAATGTAACTTGCCGGATTATTCTCCGGCAAGTATTTCTTTACATAATGTATATCCTTTTATCATCATTCTTGGAATATGGAAAGGACCTTTAAAAAGGTTACCTTTCGCAGGTTGGGCTACTGTTCCGTCACGGTGCAGGTATCCGTACCATTCTCCAAATTCACTGTCAGGGAAATGAGCATACGTCCAGTCACTGATTTGTTTGTGACGTTTCAGGTATTTTTCGTCCTTGGTCAGTTTATATGCATATAAGTTAGCGATGATGGCTTCTGTTTGTGGCCACCAGAATTTCATGTCTTGTGAATAATCCTGTGGAGGAAGATTCTTGCAATCCTTGAAATTGATGATGCCACCATACTGTTTGTCCCATCCCCATTCCCAAGACCAGTCAAGAATGGTCAGGGCCATGTCAATGAGTTCTTTGTTATTGTTCATGTTACGTGCTACATCGAACAGGAACCAAGAGGTCTCGATACAATGTCCCGGATTGATGGTACGGCCATTCATTGTATCGATAAATTCTCCTTTAGGGCCAACCATTTCCAGCAAAGCCTTGAATTCAGAATGCATGAAATAGTTTTTCAATGCATAAATGGATTCTTCAATCTGTGCATCGAGTTCAGGATCTGAAATTACTTTCTTGATACTGGAAGCCACATTGACCATAATCATGGTAATGGAATGTCCTTGTGCCTGAACCGTAGGTAAATATTTCGGTTCAAGTATACCTGGAGTATTCAGGAAGTGGCGCATGCGCTTGAACAAATCAAGTGCTTTTTGGGCATATTCTTTATTACCGGTAGCCAGTGCATATTCCGACATGGCGATGGCGGCAAAACTCTCAGAAAATACATATCTTCTTTTTCGGAGCGGAGTTCCGTCTGCTGCTACCTCGAAATACATTCTTCCATCAGTATCGAAGCAATGCTTTTCAATAAAGTCGAGTGTAAGCTTGGCAGCATCCAGCCATTCAGGATTTTTTTCTATATTGTTATATGCGTACGAGCAAATGAAAGCAAAGCGTCCCTGAAACCAGACCGATTTAGTGGTGTCAATAAGTTGACCGTTACGAGCCACGCAGGTGTATATGCCACCGTGTTCTTTGTCAAGACCATTCTTTAACCAAAATGGCATGATGTTATGGGTGAGATCTTCTTTGTAGTTCTCAGCCCAATATTTAGCGTAAGTTTCTATAGACATAAGAATGGATTTAGAATTTGTTGCAACGATCAAAGAAGTTGATGGCTTCCAGTTCTGCCTTCATGCGTGCTTCTTCTTCGTCTGTCATATTCTGGAATGGAGTACGGTTCTTACCTAAATCCAGCCCGATGAGCTTCATGATTCGTTTACCACCAACGATATTACCGCGGTAATGGCAAATCACGTTGATTACATCCTGAGAGAAGTTCTGCAGTTCGCGTGCTTTTTCGATGTCATCAGCTTTCCATGCGTCGATGATGCCCACCAGGTTGATTCCGTTATAGTTAGTTGTACCGCCGATACCACCTTGTGCACCGCCCATAGCCAATGATGGAAGAATGGTCTCATCCTGGCCATGCAACATATCGAATTTTCCGTTCTTGTACAAGCGGCACTGGTTGTATTCGTAAATGCTTTCGTATGTATATTTGATACCTGCGAAGTTAGGAATACGTCCGTCTACAGCTTTCAGTAATTCTACCATCGGTAAGAAAGCACCATTGAATGCTGGAATGTGATAATAATAGAAAGGAAGATTTGGGGCTCCAGCCGCAATTTCTTCACAATATTTCACCAGCTCTTCAATGCGACCAATTTTCGGGAATGGAGGAGCCATGGCACCGATACCCCATGCACCAATCTTCTGAGCATGTTCGGCCAGCATTTTGCTTGCCTTTACACAGCAGCTTCCTACGTGTACAATTACCTTGAAACCTTCGGGAGCAGCTTTCACCCATTCTTCTGCCAGTTTCATACGTTCTTCTTCGGTCAGCATGTAGCCTTCACCAGATGAACCGTTGATAAACACACCTTTCAGTCCATTTTTTGCTAACATTTTTGCATAAGCAGCAATGGGTTCGTAATTTACTTCACCATTTTCAAAAAACGGGGTAAACGGGGCATCAATTAAGCCAATAATCTTTTCCATAATATTGTATTTAATAAATTAGTTTATTTAATAGCTACAAAAATAAGGATATAATTTTTATATTACAAGGTTTTATATGCTTATTTTGAAATTATTCTTCTTCTTTTAGAGGATAAACTGTAATTTTTGGTGTGCGTATGCCTGGTTTTATTTCTCCACAGATCATGTATAAATAATCATTATGATGCAGAAGAATGCCTCCTGCACGTGCCATACCTGAAATATTTGTCTTTATGGTCCATGTTTTATGGATAAAGTCATAAAAAAGAATATCATCATTAAATTTGTACCAAGAGGGAGCGTGGGTTAAATAATCTTTTCCAGCTTTTCCATCTAGTGCATTTTTGAAGATGCGATAATTAACTCCTCCTGTTAGGATAAGTTGTGTGTCTGTCTGTATACCGCTACCTCCTGCCATACAGCGTTTTTCTTTGTTTTCCTGATAAGGTATGTGAGAATTATATTCCCATTTGTCGATTTTGGGAATATAACATAATATGTCATGTGAAAGGATACTGGCAGAAGAATCTGATGGGGCTTGAAAACCTCCAATTAAATAAAGTTTTTTCCCATCATTGACCAGAATGGGTTGTACTCGTTGCGGGCCAGGGAAAGAAGATAGTTTTTGCCATTTGTCGCATGTTTTTAAATCCAGTTTGTATAATGCGTTTTGTCGTAGCTGTTGGTTTCCTCCTGTGATGTAGATACACTTATTCAACATTGTAGCTGAGGCGTTGTCTATTGTTTCAGGAAGAGAAGGAAGTTGGTAAATTAGAAAATCCTCAGAAGAAGAATCTTTTTGAATTCGAAATACGCTGGTAAGACAAGAATCTGCATTCATTCCTCCAATGCAGACCAGTCCTTGGGGAGTTTCCACACTGCAACCATAAGCAACAGGATAGGGAAGATCAGAGATTTTTTTCCAACGAGGAGATGTGGCATGAATATCCAATGCATAACATTGATTATAATAGGCTTTTTTCCCTCCTTCAGCTGCAGGAGTCGTTGGGAAGTTACAACCTCCCCCCACAATTAGCCAGTTTTTTATAAAGCCGGCGAAAGGTGCAGATACGCCTTTTGTAATAGGGTAATCAGGAAGCAGCGTAGGAACTTGTGCCATATTTATTGTGCATTGGGCAATTAGTATGCCTAAAATCAAAAATAATTTTTTCATAACGATGTTTTTATCAGGTTAAGGTTGTAGAAACTCATGTATGCTAAAATAAGCATAATATTTAAAACAATGGCTATTTAATGAAAGATTTTTTGAGAGCATCTCGATATAATTAATACTTTGTTTTATTGTTTGGTGTTATTAATTTTATTATTTTAGCAGTCCTATTATTAGGTAAAAGTTAATAAGGAATTTCTAAATTTAAAAGCCTTAAATATAATAATTTATTAATAGAAACTGTGGGAATTAGAGAAAATATTAATATCTCAGAGTATTGATTACTATAGGTTTAACCCTAAATGCTGTGACTATGGTACAAAGATTAATTGAAGGATTAGGAAATGGAACAAAAAATATGCTTACCCAGAAGCGTATCATTACTTATCTGATGCATAACCATTCATCTACTATTCCTGATCTGGCAAAAGATATAGATTTGAGTATTCCTACTGTGACCAAGTTTGTTATGGAGTTGGTAGAGGAGGGGTATATTATGAATTATGGAAAACAAGAGACCAGTGAGGGTAGACCTCCCAATCTCTATGGCTTGAATCCTGATTCTGCCTATATGGTAGGAGTCGATATCAAAGCTTCTTGTTTGAACATCGGTCTGATGAATTTTACGGGCGATATGGTTGATATTCAGATGGGAGTTGAATGTCGATTATCCAATACATTAGAAAGTCTGGAAGAGCTGACTCAGCATATTTGTAATTTTATTGATAAGCATAAAACTGTCAAAGAGAGAATTCTTCAGGTTGGGGTAAATATTTCAGGTCGGGTAAATCCTGAAGAAGGATATAGTTTCAGTATGTTTAATTTTGAAGAACGTCCTTTGGCAGAGATTCTGGGTGAAAGAATAGGAATTCCTGTAAGCATTGATAATGATACTCGTGCGATGGCTTACGGAGAATTATTGAAAGGTGCTGTGAAAGGAGAAAAAGATATTGTCTTTATCAATATTAGCTGGGGGCTAGGTTCTGCTTTTATTATTGATGGGAAAATTTATACAGGCCGTTCCGGTTTTTCAGGTGAATTTGGTCATTTTAGTGTGTTTGATAACGAGATAATTTGTCGTTGCGGAAAAAAAGGCTGTCTGGAAACAGAAGTTTCAGGCTCAGCCTTACATCGGATTCTTTGTGAGAAAGTGAAAAGTGGGCAAAGTTCTATTCTTTCAAAAAGGATTCTTACAGGAGAAACGTCTGTCACATTAGAAGAAATCGTAGATGCGACCAACAAGGAAGATATTCTGTGTATTGAACTGGTTGAGGAGATAGGCCGTAAGTTAGGTCGCTATCTCGCCGGGTTGATAAATTTGTTTAATCCGGAATTAGTTGTAATTGGAGGAACTTTGGCTTTGACAGAGGATTACATTTTGCAACCTATAAAGACTGCTATACGTAAGTATTCTTTAAATTTAGTAAGCAAAGATTCGGCTGTTGTATTGTCTAAGTTACAAGCTAAAGCTGGAGTTATAGGAGCCTGCTTATTATCAAGAAGCAAATTATTTGAATGGTAATTTAAATGCATCTATCCGAGAGCTTTTATCTCGAATAGGTGCATTTTTGTTGCATATTAGAGTCATTCTTCCACTCTGTATTCCAGTATATCTCCCGGCTGGCAGTCCAGTTCTTTGCAGATAGCCTCCAGAGTGGAGAAGCGTATGGCTTTGGCTTTTCCTGTTTTTAAAATAGAGAGATTTGCCGGCGTAAGGTCAATCCTTTCAGCAAGTTCTCCCAGCGAAATCTTTCGTTTCGCCATCATCACATCTAGATTTACGATAATCGGCATAAATTATTCAGTTTAGTTTCCTTCTTATTCAGTCAATACCTTCCACCAGCAGGTATAGCGTCTTATCAATACATGGTGTAAGTACATCCCACCGTAAATCATTCCCATCATGACTAACACGCGGTGGGAACGTGTCTCTATCTGTTGCTCGATGAACAACCAGTAAATGATGGTCAGCAGCATCAAGGTAAGTATTATGGTCAGAATGATACCGATTGCAGCTTTCCATTTAGTATTAATAGTTTTCATCTTTCCATTCAAAATTAAATGGTCAATTCATTCTCTTCTTTCAACCGTAAGCCGATGGCAAACACTTCTGAGGCTAAGAGGGTGATAAAGCCTAAAATCAGTGTGGAATCAGAGAAGGCAATTAATATATTCAATTTGCTTCCTGCCAGTTCAATGCATTGTGCAAGCTGATGGTTTGAAATCCAGATACTAATAAAAGAAAGCACACATATTCCTGTCAGACTCCATCCTACGCGACGCAGGTGTTTTACGTTGCTCCAGTCGAACACGATATTCCGGTTGATGTGTATCATCAGTTTGGCGAAATAGACAGTTGCATAGACAAATCCGATAATGACAATAAAGCCGATGAGTCCTTGCAACACTTCAAAGCCATGGCTGGAATGGGAATAGGGGCATTCCACAAGAGCCGTAATCGGTTTGACAGCCAGTTGTCTTCCGTCTTTCAAGTTGGTGACTGTTCCGGTCGTTTCAATCATGTCAGTAGGCAAGACGTGTACCATTTTATATTGAGGTATCTCAGTGATTTCTCCTTGTGCAGCCTTCATGCCTACTTCTACTCCGTTTATAAACATTTCTATAATTAAGTATACATTCCCGGAAACGGACAACAGGAAAGCAGCAATCATGCATACACAGAATATATTCAGTCTCTTTTTCATAATGCAGATGAAGATTTTAAAAGGTCAAATCATTTTTTATTCTCTATTTCGATTGTTTCTGCCTGAGCAGGCTGATGCCATACTGCCGGCTGCGGAACCAGTTTCTTTTGAATGAACAGCACACAGATGATGGTAAGAGCCATTCCTCCAGCCGCCATAAGCGCTGCTCCCGTTTGTCCGTAAGTAGAAACCATGGTAGCATTCGGATCGTCTGCTAATAAGAAAGAAGCTACGGCTGCACTGTTATTGACAAAGTGCATCAGGATGCCGGGTAACAGACTGCCTGTGCGATAATACATCCATCCCAGTGCCAAGCCGGTCACGAAGGCGAATGGAGCCTGTACCCAGTTACCATGCACTACTCCGAAGATCAATGACGAAAGTACGATGGCTCCTGCCGGATGTTTCCATTTGCGGAGTAAATGTCCCTGAATGGCTCCACGGAACAGCAGTTCCTCTACGATAGGAGCCATGATAACTACGGCAATGATGCCCAGTGGGTTACGCATTATCATTTCGAACGCCTCCTGCATGTTGTTGGGCAAGTCGGCCAGCTCATTAAAGTAGTTGGTCCATAAACTCATTGCTAAAATGAATACCACTGAGGTAGCTAACAGTTTAGGTGAGTTGTGATACCCCCAAGTCTTCTGGTCCAGTCCCACATATTTCCCCACTAACAGATGGATACCTACTGCTGCGGTGGAGAGGATTTGTGCTAGCATGATAAGGTTTGTATACAGACTGTCGGGTGTCTGTGGAACTTCATAACTACCTTGATACAACATATATCCACAGATAGCTACTCCCATGAAAGCTAATTGGTAAGCGAAGAAATACAGTAATAATTTGATAGTGCGTCCCATAATGTGTGCGTTTTTAAATGGTTAGTTTATTTGTTTTCAGAAAGCTTCTGAAGGGTTGGCCCCTCAGTTCTCCAGGTCAGCAGATAAGCTGGTGTCCAGGTCATTTGTTCTGCATCCCAGCGGTAAGCTTTTTTCTCGGTCATGGTTCCCAACGTGTCGTACTGGTATTCGTACTTCCATTTGGGAGTAAGTGTTTTGCCGTCCTCATTCAAGGTGGAAACAATCAGGCTTTGCTGGTTCTGTCCGTAGATGAAGGTTTCTTTTGCGTTTACATTTGTGGCTGTCAATGTCATCAATACAGCAGCGATTCCTGCTACCAGTGTCTTTTTTGTGAATGTCTTTTTCATAATTGTACGTGTTTGTGTGTAAATAATAGTGTTTGTTTGCGTTTGTATTCGATAAATATTTATCGTTTTTCGATATGCAAATGTAGATATTATTTTTGAACTGCAAAAGAAAAACAGAAATATTTTATCGAAAAACGATAAAAATTTACCTTTTTGAGGAAAATCTCATCTGAAGATACCAAATTCAGGTGTTGTGGGGGGGGGAAGGGATAAAGAGGAAAGTCTCATTGTGTAGACTGGAGAATGAATGTATATGTTCTATGTTTTGCGTACGGAAAACGTACGTTTCTCAAGGCGGAACCGTATGTTTTTGGATAGGGAAACGTAGGGGTCTGGGCTGAGAGACATAGAATACTCCAAAACATTTTCTGTTTATTGATAAGTTTTTTTATAATAAAGAGAAAGATTCCAGAGAATAAAACCTCTAAATTTGTTCAGTATGACATAATGTAAAATTGAATGTTTATTATGGGGTTTCGATTTCTTTTTTGTTTGTATCTTTTATGTAGCATGGTAATTTCTCCTGCATTCTCAATGGAGTTACAGAAACTGGAGGTAGAATATCATCAGTATCCACTTGCTTTGGATGTGCCATCTCCCAGATTCGGCTGGCAACTTGTAAGTAACCCACACGAAAGAGGCATATATCAGACAGCTTATCAATTAGAGGTAAAGGATGAGGCTGGAAAGGTAGTCTGGAATTCCGGAAAAGTGCCAACAGATGTATCCCAGCATGTGACTTATCAGGGAGAGGCGTTGAAGCCGGCTACTCGTTATACCTGGAAAGTAAAAATCTGGAACAATAAGGGAGAAATTGCGGAAAAAGATTCCTGGTTTGAGACAAGCCTGATGACGTCTGATGATAAAGAGGGCTGGAACGGAGCACGTTGGATTGGAGGCAGTGACGAGGATATGGTACTTTATTCACATTATTTGCCAGTATTCAGACTGGATTGTTCATTTCAGATGAAAAAGCAGGCTGCGTCGCGTAAGATAGCATTTGTGTATGGTGCCAACGATGAACGTCTGATGGATGCGAATAAGAACATTTATCACATTGCCAGCGGAAAGGATGAGTCATACATAAAAATAGAATTCGATTTGTCTCCTTTGAAAGACGGACGAAATGCCTGGGTACATATTTATCGTGCCGGTTATCGGCCGGATGACAAACTTTCTGTTCCTTTGAAATCTTTTATGTTGCCCGCTGATGTGCTGAATGCGGAGAATCAATATCAGTCGCATACGTTCTCTTTGTATTCCAATCTGGGTTTCACCACACTGAAAAAAGGAGAGGTGCAGATTGGAGAAGTGAATCAGAACCCGTTGGGGCAGGGAGGTGATTTCGTGGCGTTTCCGGTAGTCGGTGATGTGGGGTATGCATTGGAGCATGCAACTGATTTCTCAGGAGTCAGAACGGATATTCGTAATTTTCGGAGTCCGGAAAATAAGTTAGCTTCTGTCACCTTGGATGCTACACTGTTGAATGGCGTAAAGAAGTGCTATGTACAGAATCCCAGCCGTAACGCTATGCCGATGTTGCGTACGGAGTTTAAGACTTCTTCTGATAAGGTTCGTAAGGCGCGTTTGTATGTGACTTCCCGGGGTATTTATGAAATGTATCTCAACGGACAGCGCGTAGGAGAGGACTATTTTAATCCGGGTGTGACACAGTATAATAAAACGCATCTGTATCAGGTGTACGATGTGACAAAACTGATTGCGAAAGGGAAGAATGCCGTTGGAGCAATTTTGGCCGAAGGATGGTGGAGCGGAGGAGCAACTTATGCCGGAGAAAACTGGAATTTCTTTGGCGACCGTCAGTCATTGCTGGCACAGTTGGTTGTGACTTATGAGGATGGAAAGGTACAGACGATTGTAACTTCTCCAGATACGTGGAAGTATTTTAATCAGGGGCCTGTGGTGTATGGTAGTTTCTTTCAGGGAGAGGTATATGATGCCTTGAGAGAAAAAGCGATTGAAGGATGGACGAAAGCGGGATATGATGATTCGGCCTGGAAGAAAGCAGTAGAAGTTTCGCTGGAAGGTCATGTCAGTCGGTTAGGTGGAGGAACAATGCCTAAAGTCGATGATTATTCCAATTTCCACCTGGTGGCTCAATACGGTCAGACGGTAAAGGCCATTCAGAAGCTGACAGCACAATCGGTGGAAGAGGTTCGTCCGGGCATCTTTGTGTACGATATGGGGCAGAATATGGTGGGAGTGCCTGAAATCACCCTCAAGGGAATGAAGGCAGGACAGGAAATCAATCTGCGTTATGCCGAGGTAAAATATCCCGACTTGCCGCGTTATGCCGGAAACGAGGGAATGATTATGCTGGAAAATATTCGTGCAGCTATGGCGCAGGATAAATACATCACGAAGGGAGGAAATGAAACGATTGCGCCGAGATTTACCTATCATGGATACCGATTTATTGAGATTACGGGCATAGACAAGGCTTTGCCGCTGGAGGATGTGAAAGGAGTGGTGTTGAGTTCGATTGACGGACTGGCATCCAAGTATGAAACGTCTAATGAGAAGGTTAACCAGTTGTGGCACAATATTGTGTGGTCTACTTATGCCAATTTCTTCTCTATCCCGACCGATTGTCCGCAGCGTAACGAGCGTTTGGGATGGGCGGGTGATATATCGGTATTCTCCCGTACGGCTACTTACCTGGCAGATGTACCGCAGTTTTTGCGTCGTTATTTGTGTGCCATGAGGGATGTACAGCGTGAGGATGGCCGTTTCCCGGATGTGGCTCCTCTAGGTGGCGGATTTGGTGGTCTACTGTGGGGAAGTGCAGGTATTACAGTGCCGTGGGAAGTGTATCAGCAATATGGTGACAAGAGCTTGCTGGCAGAGCACTATGAGGCGATGTGCCGCTATGTGGATTATGTACGGACCAGGAATATCAATCCGGAGACGGGCATATTGGAACAGGAGAAGGTCTGGGGAAACTTGGGCGACTGGCTGGGACCGGAGGATAACAAGAATGACAAAACACTGATGTGGGAAGCATACTTCCTTTATGATTTGGACATCATGAAAAAGGTGGCTCAGATTTTGGGTAAAGTGGAGGATGCAGAAAAATTTGCTAAATTATACGAGGAACGTAAAGCGTTCTTTAACCGTACATATATCGACCCGCAGACGGCGAAAACGATTTCTTCGGGAGCAAACGGTCCGGAGAAGGGAAAGTTGGTGGATATACAGACCTCGTACGTGCTTCCATTGTCTTTCGGCATTGTGAATCCGGAATGGAAAGAGCAGTTTGCAGCTAATCTGGCGCATACGGTGCAGCGGGAGAATGTGGCGGACGATGGAAAGACTTATCCGGCTTATTCGCTGATGACGGGATTTATCGGTACGGCATGGATTAGCAAGGCGCTTTCGGATAATGGATATGATGAGGTAGCCTACAACTTGCTGCAACAGACGACTTATCCTTCGTGGCTGTATTCTGTAGAACAGGGAGCTACTACCATTTGGGAACGCCTGAACTCATATACGCATGTCGACGGATTTGGCGAGAATAACCGGATGAACTCGTTTAATCATTATTCCTTTGGAGCTGTCGGGGCATGGATGTATGCCTATTCGCTGGGTATTATGCGGGATGAGAACCATCCGGGATTCAAGCATTTTGTACTTTGTCCGAAGGTAGACCCTACAGGAAAGATGACTTTTGCCAGAGGATATTATGATTCGTTGTACGGACGTATAGAAAGCGCATGGGAAGTGAAAGACGGAGAAGTGAGATATTCATTCACGGTTCCGGCAAATACCAGTGCGACACTTTATTTGCCTACTGCCTCTATGGATAGCGTAACTGAAAATGGCCGTACACTCCAGGCTGGAAAAGAGGGCATAAAAGACGTGTCGTATCAGAATGGAATGTGTAAGGCGGAATTGTTGTCGGGAACTTACCATTTTGTAGTGAAATAATTCCCGGCTATATATTGGTATAAAACAAAACAACCTCCTTCTGCTTACGGTGAGTGATTCTTCAGTGCAGAAGGAGGTTGCTTTTTATTCTCTTCCAAATTTTTTTCGGTAGGATTGCGGAGTGTATCCTGTATATTTCTTGAAAACCTTGGTAAAATAAGGTATATCGTCAAAGGTCAGGTAGTAGGCTATTTCTTTGGTGCTTCGCTGAGTGGTGGCCAGCAAATCTTTGGCCTGCTGGATTTTCAGTTCCTGAATGTAGTGCGCCGGAGAAAGTCCGGTATACTCTTTGAACAGTTTCCGGAACCAGGAATAACTCATGTGCAGGGAATCGGCTACTTCTTCCGGGCCGATACCTTTTAACAGGTTCTCGCGAATGAACACCTTGGCTTTGCTAATCTGTTCGGTGGCTTTGTTGTCGAACTCGTAGTTCTGTGAGTAGTACATGGTCATGCCTAAGATAAGATTGGCAATGCCAGCCAGATATTGTTGGCAGGCCGCTTTTTCTTCCATGGCTACCTGAATGGCTTGTTCATAAAGTTTGACGATACTGTCCTGCACACCGATGTGATAAACAATCTGGTCTTTCGCAAAGAAGTTGTTTTGGAAACGGCTGTCCATGTTGATTCCCTGAAATCCGATCCAGTATTCCTGCCAGCCGGTTTTTTTATCGGGAAAATAGCTGTGCCATACGTGAGGCTGGAGAATCAAGATGTCTCCTTCCTTGATTTCGATGAAAGTGTCGGGAGAGGTATAAAAATAGCCTTTTCCGTGCGTGATGTATAATAGCTGGTAGCTGTCCAGCACACGACCGCGTGAGGGAGTGAAATAAAAGGCATCCGGATGTCCGGTATGGGGTGGGTACACCGGGTAGTTGGGTGGTATGGGTTCCGAGCCTACGGTATCCACGGTAATTCCCCAGTCTATATCGCGCGGACTTCGTACCAGATATTTATAGTTTACACTGTTCTTTTCCATTTTTTGTCCCTTTCTTCGCAAAGATAAAAAATCCCTGATAAACTCCTGAATTTTCGTCGGCAGGAAAAATCAAAAACTTATATTTTAAAGTCATTTCTTCCGCAAGAAGGGAATTTTTTCTTTCTACTTTTGCCACAGTAGTTAACCAAATAAACTTTTAGCATGGATTCCAAATATTTTATTGCATTTGATTTAGGAGCAACTAGCGGAAGAACCATATTGGGGACGCTGACCGGTGATAAATTGACACTGGAAGAAGTTACCCGCTTCCCGAACCAGATGCTGCAACTCAACGGACATTTTTACTGGAATATTTTTTCCTTGTATGAGAATTTGAAGACAGGTCTGGCTGCCGTGGCACAGAAAAAAGTGCCTGTCACTTCTATCGGTATTGATACATGGGGAGTAGATTTTGCTTTTGTGAATGAGGAAGGGGTACTGATAGGCCTTCCGTATGCGTATCGTGACCCGCAGACTATCGGTAAGAAGGAAGAGTTCTTTGAAAAGGTGATGTCGGCAGATGAGTTGTATGGAAAGACGGGAATCCAGCACATGGATTTCAACAGTATTTTCCAGTTGTACACGTTGAAACAACGGAAGGACTTCGGATTGACACACGCTAGTCGTCTGCTTTTTATGCCGGATGCACTTTCTTACTTGCTGACTGGAAAGATGGTGACAGAATATACCATTGCATCGACTTCTCAGTTGCTGAATCCTGAAACACGTAAATTAGATGAAAAATTGCTGGAAGTCTTGGGTGTCAGCAAATCTTTGTTTGTGGATATGGTGGAACCGGGAGCTAAAATCGGTATGCTGACCGAGGATTTGTGTGAAGAACTTCAGATAGAATCTGTTCCGGTAATTGCCGTAGCCGGACACGATACAGCTTCTGCCGTAGCGGCTGTACCGGCTGCCAACAAGAACTTTGCTTACCTGAGTTCGGGTACATGGTCGTTGATGGGAATTGAAACAGATGGTCCGGTTGTGAATGAAAAGACAACTCACTATAATATTACGAACGAAGGAGGAGTAGACGGTACCATTCGTTTGCTGAAGAATATCACAGGTATGTGGATTGTAGAGCAATGTCTGAAGAAATGGCATAAGGAAGGAACGGATTATACGTATCCGCAGATGGTGGAACTGGCTCAGAATGCTCGCCCGTTTGCTTGCTTCATCAATCCGGATGATCCAGGATTTACCAATCCACAGGATATGCCTAAAGCCATTTGTGAGTATTGTGCACGTACCGGACAGAACGCACCGCAGACACATGGTGAGTTTATCCGTGTTATCTTTGAGAGTCTGGCATTGAAATACCGTGAGGTACTCGATGTATTCCGTGAACTTTCCGTAAATCCGATTGAAAAGTTGCATATCATTGGAGGAGGTTCACGCAACAAACTGCTGAATCAGTTTACTTCAAATGCCATCGGCTTGCCGGTTGTGGCCGGACCGAGCGAGGCATCTTCAATTGGAAATATCATGCTTCAGGCTAAAGCTGCCGGAGTAGTAAGTACGTTGCAGGAAATGCGTAACGTGATTTCCGTCAATGTGGAACCGGATTATTTCTCACCGGCAGATGCGGAAGTGTGGAATGAAGCTTATCAGAAATATATATCAATCATTAAAAAATAATTTGCCATGAAAGAACAACAGATTATCAATGCGTATGAAATAGCTAAAGAACGCTATGCCAAATTGGGTATCGATACGGATGCCGTAATGGAGACTTTACAGTCTGTACCTATGTCTATGCACTGCTGGCAGGCAGACGATGTGACCGGATTCGAATCACAGGGTTCACTGACCGGAGGTATTCAGGCTACAGGAAATTATCCGGGAAAGGCTCGTAACATTGAGGAATTGCGTGCAGATATCCTGAAGGCTGCTTCTTACGTACCGGGAAAACATCGCTTGAACTTGCATGAAATCTATGGTGAATTCGGCGGACAGTTTGTTGACCGTGACCAGGTGGAAGTAAAACATTTTGAAGGCTGGATGCAGTGGTCAAAAGAGAATGACATGAAGCTGGATTTCAACTCTACTTCTTTCTCTCACCCGAAGTCTGGAAACTTGTCTTTGTCAAATCCTGACAAGGCTATCCGTGATTTCTGGATTGAACATACTAAGCGTTGCCGTGCCATTGCTGAAGAAATGGGTAAGCGTCAGGGCGACCCTTGTATCATGAACTTGTGGGTACACGATGGTAGCAAGGATATTACCGTAAACCGTATGAAGTACCGTGCATTGCTGAAAGATTCTTTGGACCAGATTTTTGCACAAAAGTACGATCACATGAAGGACTGCATCGAATCTAAAGTATTCGGTATTGGTCTGGAAAGCTATACAGTGGGTTCTAACGACTTCTATATTGGTTATGGTGTACAGAACCAGAAACTGATTACACTCGATACCGGTCACTTCCATCCGACAGAAAGTGTGGCTGATAAGGTTTCTTCTCTGTTACTCTATGTACCGGAACTGATGTTGCACGTAAGCCGTCCGGTTCGTTGGGACTCAGACCATGTAACTATCATGAACGACGATACACTCGACTTGTGCAAGGAAATCGTACGTTGCAATGCATTGAACCGTGTACACATCGGTTTGGATTACTTCGATGCTTCTATCAACCGTATCGGTGCGTATGTAATCGGTATGCGTGCTACACAGAAGTGCCTGTTGCAGGCGTTGCTCGAACCGCTGAACACGCTGCGTGACTATGAAGAAACTGACCGTGGCTTCCAGCGTCTGGCATTGCTCGAAGAATGCAAGTCATTGCCTTGGGGAGCTGTATGGGATATGTTCTGCTTGAAGAACAATGTACCTGTAGGCGAAGAATACATTGCTGAAGTAGAAAAATACGAAGCGGAAGTAACTTCTAAGAGAAATTAATCTTACAGCCGGATGGCGGGAAAAGCTTGTCTTGTCCGTCGTCCGGCTGGCTTAATTTATAGGCTATGGAAATCATTATCGGATTGTTGATTATTGCAGTGGGAGCATTCTGCCAGTCGAGTTGCTATGTACCCATCAATAAAATAAAGAACTGGAGCTGGGAATCTTACTGGATTGTGCAGGGAGTATTTGCCTGGCTTGTTTTTCCTTTCTTGGGCGCGTTGCTGGCTGTTCCGGACGGACACAGCCTTTTTGAGGTTTATGCAGCTCATCCAGCCGATACGCTTTGGGCGATGTTCTTCGGTGTACTCTGGGGAGTGGGTGGTCTGACATTTGGTTTGAGTATGCGCTACCTTGGAGTAGCATTGGGACAGTCTATCTCGCTGGGTACCTGTGCCGGACTGGGAACAATCTTGACGCCCATATTTACTGGTCACATGGAGGAACTGACCATGCCGGTGATTGTGGGAGTGATTGTAACTTTGCTGGGTATCGGCATCATCGGTTATGCCGGAAATATGAAGTCTGCCAGCCTGAGTGAGGAAGAAAAGAAAAAAGCTGTGAAAGATTTCAATTTTACTAAAGGAATTTTCGTAGCTTTATTGGCCGGTTTCATGAGCGCCTGTTTCAGCATCGGATTAGGATTCGGACAGAGTTTGTGTTTCCCGGAAAGCGCAGAAGTGTATAAAACTTTGCCGGCTACTCTTATGGTAACTGCCGGAGGTTTCCTTACCAACATGGTGTACTGTTTTTATCAGAATGCAAAGAACAAGACATGGAGTGACTATGGAAAGACCTCGCTGTATGTGAACAATATTCTGTTCTGTGCGTTGGCCGGTGTGTTATGGTATAGCCAGTTCTTTGGCTTGAGTCTGGGAAAAGGTTTCCTGGTAGCTTCACCGGTACTGCTTACGTTCTCCTGGTGTATCCTGATGTCGCTGAACGTGACATTCTCGAATGTGTGGGGAATTATTTTGAAGGAATGGAAAGGATGTTCTGCAAAGACCATCTGGGTACTGGTACTGGGACTGATTGTCCTGATTGTATCTTCTTTCCTTCCGCAGCTGTTGAAATAAAAAATTAAATTTAAATACATAATATAATGAAATCAATTCTTGAAGGACGTCCGGGTTTGGCCCGTGAAATCAATAAAGTGGCCGAAGTGGCCGGATACTTGTGGCAAAAAGGATGGGCTGAACGCAATGGTGGAAATATTACTATCAATGTAACAGAGTTTGTGGACGATGAAATCCGTCAGATGCCGGCCATCAGTGAACCGAAACAGATTGGAGCGGTATTACCGCATCTGAAAGGTTGTTATTTCTTCTGCAAAGGTACACAGAAACGTATGCGCGACCTGGCTCGCTGGCCGATGGAAAACGGTTCGGTGATTCGTATCTGTGACGATTGTGCCAGCTATGTCATTATTGCTGACCAGCCGGTGATGCCGACTTCGGAAGTGGCTTCTCACCTGACTGTTCACAATACGCTGATTGCGGAAGGTGCCCAGAAAAAGGCTACTGTACATACACACCCCATCGAACTGGTGGCCATGAGCCATACTCCGAAGTTCCTGGAAAAAGATGTACTGACTTATCTGTTGTGGAGCATGATTCCGGAAACAAAGGCATTCTGTCCGCGTGGATTGGGTATCGTGCCTTATAAGATGCCGAGCTCAGTAGAACTGGCAGATGCTACACTGAAGGAACTGGATGATTACGATGTGGTAATGTGGGAAAAACACGGTGTGTTTGCCGTAGGTACCGACGTAATGGATGCGTTCGACCAGATTGACGTGCTGACCAAGGCTGCCCAGATTTACATCAATGCCCGTTGCATGGGATTTGAGCCGGACGGTATGACGAAAGAACAAATGCAGGAACTGACGGACGTGTTCCATCTTCCGAAATAAATAATTAAATCTAACCTTTTAAAACCATGAAATTATGTACAGAATGATTTTGAACGAAACTTCTTACTTTGGTGCCGGATGTCGCGAGGCTATCGCTACAGAAGCAGGCCGTAGAGGTTTCAAGAAAGCTTTTTTTGTAACTGACAAGGACCTGATTCGTTTTCACGTAGCCGACAAGGTGGTGGAAGTGTTCGAAAAGGCAGGTATTCCTTACGAAATATACAGTGATGTAAAAGCCAATCCTACCATTGCCAATGTGCAGAACGGTGTGGCAGCTTTCAAGGCTTCTGGTGCCGACTTTATTGTCGCATTGGGTGGCGGTTCTTCTATTGATACGGCGAAAGGTATCGGTATCGTAGTAAACAATCCGGAATTTGCCGATGTGCGTTCATTGGAAGGGGTAGCAGATACGCATCATAAAGCAGTGCCGACTTTTGCTCTGCCTACTACTGCGGGAACTGCAGCTGAGGTAACCATCAACTATGTGATTATTGATGAGGCTGCTACCAAGAAAATGGTATGTGTAGACCCGAACGATATTCCGTCGGTAGCTATCGTAGACCCTGAACTGATGTATTCTATGCCGAAGGGCCTGACTGCGGCTACAGGTATGGATGCCCTGACACATGCCATTGAAAGCTACATTACTCCGGGAGCCTGGGTGATGTCAGATATGTTTGAACTGAAAGCCATTGAGATGATTGCCAAGAATCTGAAGGCTGCCGTAGACAATGGCAGTGATCCGGTAGCTCGTGAAGCCATGTCGCAGGCACAGTATATTGCCGGAATGGGATTCAGCAACGTAGGTCTGGGAATCGTTCACTCTATGGCTCATCCTCTTGGTGCGCACTATGACACTCCGCACGGCGTAGCCAACGCATTGCTGTTGCCTTACGTCATGGAATACAATGCAGAATCTCCTGCTGCACCGAAATACCTGGATATTGCCAAGGCAATGGGAGTAGATACTGCCGGCATGAGCGAAGCAGAAGGTGTAAAAGCTGCGGTAGAAGCTGTTCGCCAGCTTTCTTTGAGCATCGGTATTCCACAGAAGTTGCATGAAATCGGTGTGAAGGAAGAAGACTTGCATCAGTTGGCTATTGATGCATTCAATGATGTCTGCACCGGAGGTAACCCGCGTCCGACTTCAGTAGAAGACATTGAAGCACTCTATCATAAGGCTTTCTAAGCATTCATATTATTTTATATACAAAAAAACGTCCGCAGTTTCCGGTGAGCTTTCCGGGACTGCGGACGTTATTTTTTAAGGTTCCTAAGTAAAAAAAAGGCCGTTTCAGCCATCAATAATAAGATGTCTTTGTGCTTACTCTAAAACGCCTTTACGTTTGGATTGAAACGCAAGGGCGTTTTAGATGAAATGTACTTGCGTTTGGTTTCAAACGTCCTTGCGTTTTGGAGTAAACGTAAGTGCGTTTTTGAATGGGTAATTTTTCCTTAATTTTCCTTGCTCTTTCGCTGTACGATACGGGCACCGGCGGGTACACTTTCCGTCACCCAGATGTTACCTCCAATGGTAGCTCCTTCGCCAATAGTGATACGCCCCAGAATGGTGGCATTGGAGTAGACAATCACATTGTCTTCCAGTATCGGGTGGCGTGGAATACCCTTGATGGGGTTTCCCTGTTCGTCGCAAGGGAAACTCTTGGCACCCAATGTGACACCCTGGTACAGTTTCACGTGATTGCCGATGATACAGGTCGCACCGATTACGACACCCGTACCGTGGTCAATGGTAAAATGATGTCCGATTTGCGCTCCAGGATGGATGTCGATTCCAGTTTCAGAGTGAGCCATTTCCGTGATGATACGCGGAATAAGAGGCACGTTGAGCCGGTGAAGTTCGTGGGCAATCCGGTAGTTGGTCACTGCACGGATAACGGGATAACAGCAGATAATTTCACCAAAGCAGGTAGCAGCCGGGTCGCCGTAGTATGCAGCTTCTACATCTGTAGCCAAAATCCGGCGGATTTCCGGCAGACGGCTGATAAATTCTGCTGCTAATTGGGTAGCCGTGGCACGGCAAGGTGACTGACAGTCGCACTGGCCTGAATTTTCCACCCCGAAGCACAGTCCGGCCTGTATCTGTTCGATGAGCAGAGAAAATAGCTCTTCAATATTGACACCAATGTGGTAGTTGATGGTCTGGCTGTTGATGGTAGAGTTACCGAAGTAGCCGGGGAATAAGATGGCACGTGACAGTTCTACGATGCGTTCCAGTGATTTTCCGGAAGGAAGCGGTTCACCTTCTCTGTGCTGATGGAACAGTCCACGGTAAGATTGGCTGTCGGAAAGTTCGTCAACGGCCTTTGTCAGTATATGTGTGTAATCAATTGGGCTCATAAGCATTCCTTTTTGATAATTGGCAAAAGTAACGATATTTTGTGATGAATCCAATAAAATCTTATTTTTGTAGAAAAATCAGAATGGTATGGTAGTAAACAAGAAAAATCCGTTTGCTTTCAAGGCAAAACAGAGCAATAAGAAAAAGACAAGTGGAAAACGGGTGGGAAAGTCCCGTCCGGAGAAAGCGAATAACCAGTTGAATCGCAGAGTGAAATAATAAAAATCCCCGCTTCTTTGTAGAAAGTTTTTGTTCTCTAAAAAGAAGCGGGGAAATTATTTATTTAAATGCGGTTCGTCAAGCTTCGGCCAATACGAAATCCAGCTGTTTCTTAGCCAGGTTAGCACGGGCTACCTTAATCTTAATCGGGTCGCCGAGGCTGAATTTCTGGTGGTGACGACGTCCGATGAGGCAGTAGTTCTTTTCGTCGAACTCATAGAAATCGTTGCCCAGGTCGCGCATGGCAATCATGCCCTCGCACTTGTTTTCGTTGATTTCCACGTAGAGTCCCCATTCTGTCACACCGGAAATTACACCATCGTACACTTCTCCGATACGTTCACCCATAAATTCCACCTGTTTGTATTTCACGGATGCGCGTTCTGCACTGGCTGCAGTCTGCTCCATTGCCGAACTGTGTTCGCAGAGAGTTTCATACTTGTCGGCTTGTGCGCTTCGTCCTCCTGCCAGGTAACGGGTAAGCAGCCGGTGTACCATCAAGTCCGGATAACGGCGGATAGGAGAGGTGAAGTGCGTGTAGTAATCGAATGCCAGTCCGTAGTGTCCGATGTTATAAATTGAATAGCGTGCTTTCTGCATGGCGCGTAAAGACACTGTTTCTATCAGATTCTGTTCTTTCTTTCCTTCAATTTCGCCTAACAAGTGATTGATGGACTTGGATACTTCTGCTTTGCTACCTCCCGTGCGGATTTTGTAACCGAAGCGGGCGATAAACTGATTCAGGTTATCCAGCTTGTCGGGGTCGGGCAGGTCGTGGATACGATAAGGAAGTACTTTCGGCTTTTTGTTCTTAGGAACTTTTCCTACGTATTCTGCCACTGTCTTGTTGGCTAACAGCATGAATTCTTCAATCAGTTTGTTGGCTTCTTTAGATACCTTGAAGTATACGCTGAGCGGTTTACCGGTCTCGTCAATTTCAAATTTTACTTCGCAGCGGTCAAAGTTGATAGAGCCGGCAGCCATTCGTTTTTCTCGCAGAATCTGTGCCAGACGATTCAGCTGAAGTACCTCTTCCTTGTAGTCACCTTCTCCTGTTTCAATGATTTGTTGTGCTTCTTCATACGTGAACCGACGGTTGGATTTGATTACTGTATGACGGATGCGGTAGTTCTTCACTTCCGCCTTTTCATTCATTTCGAAAATGACAGAGTAAGCCAGTTTTTCTTCATCAGGACGCAGGGAGCAGATAAAGTTGCACAGACGTTCCGGCAGCATCGGGATGGTACGGTCTACCAGGTAGACGGAAGTCGCACGTTTGGCTGCTTCCTTGTCGATGATGCTTCCTTCTTTTACATAGTGTGATACGTCCGCAATATGCACACCTACTTCCCATAAGCCGGGTTTCAGGGTGCGGATGGACAACGCATCGTCAAAGTCTTTGGCATCTTTCGGGTCGATGGTGAATGTCACGACATCGCGGAAATCTTCGCGTTCGGCATAATCTTCCGGCGTGATGTCGGCCGATAGTTTCTCTGCTGCAGCTTCTACTGCCTGCGGATATACGTACGGCAATCCGTATTCAGCCAGAATAGCGTGCATTTCAGTAGTGTTGTCACCCGCTTTTCCGAGGATGTCGATCACTTCGCCAAACGGATTCTTTGCTTCTTCCGGCCATTCGGTAATGCGGACAATAGCCTTATCACCGTTCTTCCCGCCTTTCAGCTTGTCTTTCGGGATAAAGATGTCGTTAGCCAGGGTGCTGGTTTCCGTAAGCAGGAACGCATAGTTCTTGCTGACTTTCAATACGCCGACAAAGGTTTCGTTGGCGTGTTCCAGAATCTCGATTACCTGCGCTTCCAGCTGATGCTTTTTACGTTTGGCACACAAGGCAACTTTCACCTTGTCATTGTTCATTGCATGGGCAGAGTTGCGTTCCGCAATGAAAATGGGTTCTCCTCCTTCTTCAGGGATAAACGAGTTCTTTCCATTACTTTTACGTACGAAGGTTCCGGTCAGAATCTGTCCTTTGTCATTGATTTTATAGCGCCCTTTTTCGATTTCAATCAGGAAGTTGTCTTCCAACATTTCTTCCACTACATCGATGCAGAGCATTTTTCCTGGATGGGTTGTAAGTTTTAGAGCTTGGAACAACTGCTTGAGGCTGAATGCTTCATTCGGCTTTGTACGGAAATAGTTGAGCAGTATCTCTACGAGCTCTTTTTTCTTCAGGTGCTTTCCGCCTTTCTTTTCTTTTTTCTTTTTAGCCATGTTGTTTTGTTTTAAATCAACAGCTCTCTGCTGTTGATAAGATTATCTTTATACAAAGAAAGTGATTTCCGGGGAATAAACGTGGTTTTTTCTGTTAAGATGCTGAAAAACTATTATCTTTGCCACATTCTTTTTACAAAAGTAAGATATGAATGAGATTGGAACATCCGTTCGCGAACGTGAGATTTACAAGGTAACCCTGGTGGGTAGTCTGGTCAATATTCTGCTGGTAGTCTGTAAGTTTGCAGCAGGTTTCGGTGGAAAGAGTGCGGCGATGATTGCCGATGCGGTACACTCTTTGTCGGATTTGATAACGGACTTGATTGTCATCGTGTTTGTGCGTATTTCCAGCAAACCGGAAGATAAGGGACATGATTACGGACATGGAAAGTATGAAACACTGGCTACGTTCTTGATTGGAGCGGCTTTGCTGGCTGTAGGAGTAGGAATTTGCTGGAGTGGAATAGAATCAATCATCAGTTTTGCAAAAGGAGAGGCATTACAGTCGCCTGGCTGGATTGCACTGGCTGCTGCCATTGTATCCGTGGTATCGAAAGAAATTTTGTTTCATTACACCCGGCTGGTGGGAAAACGCTGTAATAGTCCGGCAGTGATAGCCAATGCCTGGCATCACCGCAGTGATGCATTTTCTTCCATCGGTACGGCCGTAGGTATTGGAGGAGCTATCCTGTTGGGAGAAAGCTGGCGTGTGCTCGATCCTCTGGCGGCAGTGATTGTCAGTTTCTTTATTGTGCAGGTGGCCGTGAAGCAGCTGAAGGCTTGCATTGATGAATTATTGGAACGCTCGTTGCCCGATGATATAGAGCAGGAAATTACGCAGACGGTATTGTCGCTGGATGGCGTGTCGCAGCCGCATCATTTGCGTACCCGCCGTATTGGAAGTCATTATGCGATAGATATGCACGTGCGGATGGACGGAAGTATCTCGCTACATGAGGCACATGAAAAGGCTACTGCCATTGAGCAGAAGTTGCGGGATACTTTTGGAGAGGATACCTACATCAGTATCCATGTAGAACCGGAAAAATAAGTTTATGGAGAAAAAAATATTAGTTACTGGTGCCAGTGGATTCATCGGGAGCTTTTTAGTGGAAGGTGCGCTGGAGCGTGGCATGCAGGTGTGGGCCGGTGTGCGGAAGAGCAGCAGCCGGAAATATTTGCAGGACCCGCGTATCCATTTTGCCATACTGGATTTCACTGATTCCGATCGTCTGGCCAGTCAGTTGGAAGAACAGAAACGCCAGCATGGGAAATGGGATTACATTATTCATTGTGCAGGGGTGACCAAATGCCTGGACAAGGCCGATTTTGAAATCGGGAATTACTGGGCTACCCGACATTTTATTGAGACACTGAAGCGATTAGACATGCTTCCCGTGAACTTTATTTACATAAGTTCGTTAAGTATATTTGGACCGATTCGGGAAAAAGACTATTCATCCATTTGTGAAACGGACACTCCCCGACCTAATACGGCGTATGGACTGAGTAAACTGCATACCGAGGAATATTTGAAATCCCTCACCAATTTCCCGTACGTGATTTTCCGTCCGACGGGAGTTTACGGTCCACGGGAACGCGATTATTTCCTGATGGCGAAGTCCGTGCAGCAGCATGTGGATTTTGCAGCAGGTTTCAAACGTCAGGATATTACGTTTGTGTTTGTGAAGGACTTGGTACAGGCCATTTATCTGGCTATTGAAAAAAATGTCACAGGCCGCGCTTATTTTGTGAGCGACGGAAAGGTATACAGTAGTCATACGTTTTCCGACTTGATTCGGAAAGAATTGGGAAATCCGTGGATGCTTCGTTTCGTCTGTCCGTTGTTTCTTTTGAAAGCTATTTCATTTGTGGCAGAGAATGTAGGACGAATACTCCGTAAGACGAGTACACTGAATTGTGATAAATACCGTATTATGAAACAGCGCAACTGGCGGTGCGACATCTCACCGCTGGAAAAGGAATTAGGATATGTTCCCGAATATCCGTTGGAAAGAGGTGTAAAAGAAATCATTGCCTGGTATAAAAAAGAAGGATGGCTATAGAACTGAAGTTATTTGAACGAGTAGAAAGTGGAAAGGGCTTGTTTGCTGTAGAAAGCATTAGCTTGATTTACAATGCGCTGACCACTATTTTGATTTTGCTTTTGTATCCCCGGATGGATCATCCCGGGATGATGTTGCTGGAGCGTCTGGGCATTGTGGTCCTGACGTTCGTACTGATATATTTGTATCAGGCATTCCCCTGTCGTTTGACGGCTTTTGTCCGTATGGTCGTGCAAATGTCATTGTTGGCATACTGGTATCCGGATACGTTTGAATTTAACCGCTTGTTCCCGAATCTGGATTACGTGTTTGCTTCCGCTGAGCAGGCTATTTTCCATTGCCAGCCTTCGGTGGAATTTAGCAAGCTGTGTCCTTCCATGTGGTTCAGCGAACCTTTCAACATGGGGTATTTCTTTTACTATCCCATGATGTTGATTGTGGTGGTATATTATTTCCTGACCCGTTTTGAATGGTTTGAGAAGATTTGCTTCGTGCTGGTCACTTCTTTCTTCATTTACTATTTGTTCTACATTCTGGTGCCGGTGGCCGGACCGCAATTCTATTTCCCGGCCATTGGAATGGATAAAGTGAACGCTTGTGATTTTCCGGCAATAGGAGATTATTTTAATGACAATACTTTCTTGCTTCCTGGTCCGGGATATGAACACGGATTCTTCTATAATCTGGTAGAAGCTTCACAGGAAGTGGGTGAACGTCCTACGGCAGCTTTCCCCAGTTCACATGTGGGAATCTCTACGATTGTGATGATTATGGCCTGGCGTGTGAACCGGAAATTGGCCTATATTCTGTCCCCGTTCTATGTGCTGCTGTGCTGTGCCACAGTGTATATTCAGGCGCACTACCTGATTGATTCGCTGGTGGGACTTATTACCGCTTTCTTCGTATATCAGCTGGCTACGCTAATGTATAAGCGTTGGTTTATTTCTCCGGTCTTTAAACGGATGTATTAAAAAAATCGGTAAGGATTATTCCTTACCGAAAGTAGCTTCTATATGGTCTAATATGCCATTCAGTTCATTCAATGTTTCTGCGCGAAGCATGGCAATACGTGTATCCTTGAAATTAGGAATCCCTTTAAAAAGAGGGGATGCAGCTAAATGACGGCGTACATGCAGGATACCTCTGCGTTCATCCAGCAGGTTTACACTGTCGAGCACTTCCTGACGCAATACATCCATTCGCCATTTGAAAGAAAGAGGCGGCAACTCTTCACCTGTTTCTAAATAGTGTTTTACTTCCTTGAAAATCCAGGGACGTCCGAAACTGGCCCGTCCAATCATGATGGCATCTACTCCGTATTGTTCAAAACACTCTTTGGCACGTTGTGGGGTAGTGATGTCACCGTTTCCGATAATGGGAATACGCATTCTCGGATTTTTCTTGACTTCCCCAATCAGAGTCCAGTCGGCTTCACCGGTATACATCTGTGCACGGGTACGTCCGTGGATGGTCAATGCTTCAATTCCGCAGTCCTGTAATTGTTCCGCCAGTTCTACGATAATCTTGTGTTCTGCATCCCATCCTAAACGGGTTTTCACGGTAACCGGAATCTTTACGGCATCTACTACCGCGCGGGTTATTTCGAGCATCTTAGGTACGTTTTGCAGCATGCCGGAACCGGCACCTTTTCCTGCCACCCGCTTTACCGGGCAACCGAAGTTCAGGTCTAATATATCAGGCTTGGCCTGTTCTACGATGCGGGCTGCTTCCACCATGGTATCCGTATCCTTTCCGTAAATCTGAATGGCTACCGGACGCTCTTTTTCGCTGATGTTCAGTTTCAGCATGGTCTTCCCTACCGAACGAATCAGGGCATCGCTCGATACGAATTCCGTGTACACCATGTCGGCACCAAACTGCTTGCACATCAGGCGGAATGCAGGGTCGGTGACGTCTTCCATCGGTGCCAGTAATACTGGCTTTTCTCCTAAATCTATGTTTCTAATTTTCATTGCCTTGATATTGTCGCGCAAAGGTAGTGAAATTTTATTATATCCTGAAAAAACGCTACCTTTGCACCGTAATATTACAATCACGGAAATGAGTTATACAATCAAAGACTTTGAAATCATGGCGCCCGTAGGCTCACGCGAGTCATTGGCGGCTGCCCTTCATGCCGGAGCCGATTCTATTTATTTCGGTATTGAAAGCTTGAACATGCGTGCGCGTTCGGCGAGCACTTTTACTATAGACGATTTGCGTGAAATCGCCAAGATATGCGATGAACATGGAGTAAAGAGTTACCTGACTATTAACACCATTATTTACGACGAGGATATTGCCTTGATGCGTAAAATTGTGGATGCGGCAAAAGAGGCAGGTATCAGTGCGGTCATTGCGGCCGATGTGGCGGTAATGGCTTACTGTAATGAAGTGGGACAGGAGGTACACCTTTCTACTCAGTTGAACATCAGTAACGCAGAAGCATTGAAGTTTTATTCACGTTTTGCCGATGTGGTGGTACTGGCACGTGAACTGAACCTGAAGCAGGTACGTAAGATTTACGATGCCATTCAGGAGCAGCAAATCAAGGGTCCGATGGGGGAACTGGTTCGTATCGAAATGTTCTGTCACGGAGCTTTGTGTATGGCAGTTTCCGGAAAGTGCTACCTGAGCCTGAACGAGTTGAATGCTTCGGCCAATCGCGGAGCTTGCATGCAGGTATGTCGTCGTGCGTATACGGTAAAGGATAAGGAAAGTGACATTGAACTGGAAGTGGATAATCAGTACATTATGTCGCCGAAAGATTTGAAGACCATTCATTTTATGGACGAGATGATTGAAGCGGGTGTACGGGTATTCAAGATTGAAGGTCGTGCTCGTGGACCTGAGTATGTACGTACAGTAGTAGAATGCTACAAGGAAGCTATCCAGTCGTACATTGACGGTACATTCTCCGATGAAAAGGTGGCCAACTGGGATGAACGTCTGAAGACAGTATTCAATCGTGGTTTCTGGAACGGCTATTATTTAGGACAGCGTTTGGGTGAATGGAGCAAGAACTATGGTTCGGAAGCGACGGAGCGTAAGGTATATGCCGGACGTGGAATCAAATACTTCTCTAATATTGGAGTAGCTGAATTCCTGATTGAAGCTTCAGAAATTAAAGTTGGCGATAAATTGTTGATTACCGGTCCTACTACCGGTGCCATGTATGTCACCTTGGACGAAGCTCGTGTAGACTTGAAGCCGGTGGATGTGGTGAAGAAGGGGGTACATGTGTCGTTTAAAGTGCCCGACCGTATCCGCCCCAGCGACCGTTTGTACCGCATGGTGCCTGCCGAAGAGTTAAAGGCAAAACGGAAAGAGTAAATTTAGTTGAAGAATAATGATAGTATCCTGTCAGGGCTTTTAAAAAAAGGTCTTGACAGGATTTTTTTATGAGGATAGGATATAAACACCTCGGTTAATTACTTGTTGAAAGACTTGTGGATATGCTTGTTGATATTTTATCTTATTATTGATTATCAGTGTAATATGGAAATTAACAGGTTGTGAATTACTTGTGAATAATAAATAAGTCTCTTTGGGATAGCTTGCTTGTTCTCATAATTATTTTACATTTGCACTCCAGAACTTAAAATCTTATGTAATATGAAAAAGATATATGTAAAAGAGTGGATGTTATTTCAACCATACGAACGACAGGATGAAGTAGACACGTACTATGTAAACGTTGCCAATCATATAGCTGGATGTTTAAAGGACTTTGTCGGAGGGCGTTATCCGGAACATTCAGTGCATGGAATTGCCATTTATTTGACGCTCTGGTTTCAGGATGTGATTTCGCAGACCGGAATCTGGCAAGCATTCTCTGAAGAATGCCGTAAGCGGTATGGCTGCCTTGTTCCTTTTATGACTCCGGAAAAAGAAAAAGATTATTATCCGGGAGAAGTGAATCCGGAAGATTTGCAGTTTCTGCTATGGCATTATCTTCAATGCATGGAGAAACAGGCTGGTGGCGTATTGAATCCAGAGAATCCGGCTTTTGAGGAATTGGCTAATCAAATCTATGATTATTTGTCGGAAGAGTTTCAGGTAGCTCCAGAGAATGAGCGGCTGCATGCGATGTTATATGGGGAGGCCTTTGGAGAAAACGATTACATGCGTTATCGTAGTGTACTGGAGTGGTTCCACTTCTGCAGTTATGTAGGCTTTGAAAACCGGGGTGAATATCAGAAAGTGGTAGATACGGTTGCACGGATGGGGCAGAATGTCAATCCGCATATTTTGTCGTACGATGTAAAGCAGAACATTCTGTTTGAAGGACGCAAGAACTTGCTTTCCTTGACATCGGTAGAATGGCTGGCTTTGGTAGGAAAGAGTCATCCTGAAACAGCTTTGTGGGCGGAAGTAAAAGCTCTTCCACAGGAAATGTATCTTTATGAAGGAGAAGATGAAAAATTCCTGTTTGTGAAAGATTTGTCGAAAAAAGAAGGAGAACAGCTGAGTATTCGGAAAGATTCCTTGAATATGGATTCCTTGAAAGCCCGTAAAGAAGGAGTAACCATATTAAGTTGCCGACTGGTACAGTACGGAGGAGCCTGGTGGCAAGACGGTATGCTGGTTGTATCCGATTTACAGGAGAAAGTGCAGGAAGAGATTGACCAGCGAATTGCCGCACGTGAGGGCATTAAGAAAACATTTGATGAATTTATGAAAGCATCCGGTGGCAAGCAATTTGTATTCTGCAAATCAGAAGAAGAAGTGCAGGATTTTCTTTCTCAGAAATTGGGATATAAGGAAAAAGAAGGAATAGAATTGCCGAAGATGGATGCCACACACGGATTGGTGCTGATGGTTTCTCCACATACCGGCATACATGTTCAAATGCAGTTATGTGAATGCATTTCTTCACCGGATAATACATTCTATGATGCCGAAGCTGCCAAGAAGCAGGCTGCCATGTTTATATTGAATCCCAATGTGATACCTTACGATTTGAGTTGTGCTTTGCAGGATGCCGATATGCTCCCGGATGCTTGTCTGAACAGTGCGTTGGGCGAGGAACACGGACGGGAAACAATGAAGAGAAACGCGCGTTTCTTTACAGATTATTTCTTTGAAAAATGCAGAGAGAAGGATTGTTGATTACTCAATAATCCCTCCTCCCAATACGGTATTATTCCGATAAAATGCAGCTGCCTGCCCGCTGGCAATAGAAGCCAGCGGCTCATGCAGTTGTATATGCAGTCGCTGGTCGTCCAGTAAGGTGACAGTGCATCGGTTGGCTTGTTTTCGGTAGCGTATTTTGACAATGACATCTTCGTGTCCAAGCACTACATCGGGATTGATAAGGTTCCAGTGGGTGAGATACATTTCGTCTTTCTCCAGTGCGTGTAGATTATCGCTGATAATTACCTTATTTTCCTTCGGGATGATTTCCTTGACAAAGAGCGCTTTGTTCAGGTGAATACCCAGTCCTCTTCGCTGTCCGATAGTGTAAAACGGATAGCCTTCATGTTTCCCGATTTTCTGTCCTTGCTCGTCATAAAAGTTTCCAGGGATGATTTCTCCTTCGGGTACATGAGTTTTCAGGAAGGTGCGGTAATCCATCGGGCAAAAACACACACCTAAACTGTCACGCTTCTTGGCGGCTTTCAGAAATCCGCGTGCAGCGGCGATTTCGCGTACATGGGTCTTGGTCAGTCCGCCCATAGGGAGGCACATTCTCTCCAGAATGGATTGTGGAAGTCCCCATAAGAAGAAAGACTGGTCTTTATCTGTATCATTTCCGCAAGTAATGTACCAGTATCCATCTATTTTTTGTTTGTTGACGTAGTGCCCGGTGGCCAGATGGTAAATACCCTTTTCGTCTGCTACCTGTTGCAGCAAGGGCCATTTCAGGTAGTTGTTACAGAGCGTGCAAGGTACCGGAGTACGTCCGGCCATGTATTCCTGAATAAAATAGCGTATGATTTTTTCCTGAAACATTTCCCGTGCATCGTAAATCAGATGAGGTATGCTTAGCGTACGGCATAGGTCACGTGCATCGTCCAGGTATTCTGTATTTCCATCTTTCTCATAAAAACGAAAGGTGATGCCGGTCACTTCGTAGCCTGCATCTTGCAATAGAAGGGCGGCAACCGAACTGTCGGTGCCGCCACTCATTCCCAATAGAACTTTGTTATTTTCTTTCATCGGGACAAAGTTACTCTTTTCTCAGTTCCGGCAATTTGATTTCTGCAATTTCTGCACTTCCATTAGTTATCAGGATACGCAGGTCACTGCCTCCTGTCTTGTTGAACCGAATGGTTTCTTCCTGATTGGGAGTAACTTCTCCGCGTTGTACCGGAAGGAATTGTCCGCCTCCGCTGGAAATCTGAATCTCGTAGTGTGTGCCGGCTTCTGCATTCTTCCAGGCTACATTGATACGGTCTACCTTGGCATTTTCTGCCAGCTCGAAGGAGATGTATTCTCCTTTTTCACCTTTCCAGGTAGTAGAATAGTCTCCGTCAACCACATGAATGATATGACTCTTGTTTTTGCTGGCACTGATAAAGTCACGCGGGTCCGATTCTATTATTTCATTGGCGGATGCTTGTCCGTAAGCTCGGATTTCAAGTCCTTTTTTCAGTCGGATGTCTTCGGAAGAAGCTCCTATCATAATCTGGAACATACCAGGCTCTACGACCCAGTGATTGTCTTTGTTGAGTAGCTGGAAGTCACGTGGAAGTAACTGGAAACTGACCTCTTTGGTTTCACCCGGCTCCAAGTGTACGCGTTCAAAGCCGCGCAAGTTCTTTTCATACGTGGTTACGCTGCTGATGACATCGCGTGTGTACAACTGTACCACTTCATCTCCGCTTCGTGTACCGGTATTTTTAATTTTACAGGTCACGGTGACCGGCTCTTTATCGGTAATGACAGGAGAGGAGAGTTGTAAGTCGGTGTATTCAAAAGTGGTATAACTCAGTCCGTATCCGAACGGATAGAGTGGACCGTTGATACGCGATTGATTACCCTTCATGCCAGGTGTTTGTCCGCCGTCTACTTGTGAAGCAGGCTTGGCCGGGAAGTTAAAAGGTATCTGACCTACGGTTTTAGGGAAGGTAACAGTCAGCTTTCCTCCCGGATTGTAATCTCCGAAGAGGGCTTCGGCAATAGCTGTTCCTCCTTGCGAACCAGGGTACCAGGCCTCCAGAATGGCCGGTACAAATTTATCTGCCCAGTTGATACTGAGCGGACGACCGTTAATCAGTACCAGTACCACCGGTTTTCCAGTGGCTACTATGGCCTCCAAAAGTTGCTGCTGATGGCCGGGGAGATCCAGGCTGGTACGCGATTTGTTTTCTCCACAGGTGCGGATGCCTCCTCCCAGTACTACTACAGCTACGTCACTTTCTTTGACATTATCGACAGCTTTCTGAATTTCGGTTTTTTCCTCTGCGGTAAGTGGATAAGAAATGATTTCTGATTCCGGCCAGTTGGCATCTACGAGGTCACATCCTTTGGTATAGGTTACCTTTGTACCTTCCTTAACTTGTTGTCTGATACCTTCCAGTACGGTGGTTACTTCTACTGCTACGGGACCGTAGTGGGTAAGTGCAAAGGATGCTTCATCGGCATTTGGACCACATACGGCAATACGCTTGATTTGGGATTTATCCAAAGGAAGCAGGTTGTTTGCATTTTTCAGCAGCACGAGCCCTTCGCGGGAAGCCTGTAAGGCAACTTGTTGATGTGCCTCACTGTTGACTTCTTTATCAGCTAAAGCAAGGTCTGTCTGATAAGGTGTGTCGAACAGACCTGTCAGAAATTTGACACGTAAGATATCTCTTACCCGGTTGTCAATGGTTTCCATACTGAGTCCTCCTTCCTGAATCAGCTCACGCAACGGGAGTACGTATGATTCCGGTGAACGGAACGTACAGCGTACATTCAGTCCTGCTTCTACACTTTGACGGACTGCCTCTTTCATGTCTTTTGCCGTTTTGTGCTTGCTGTAGAGATATTCCACCGCGTCACTGTCGGATACTACATAGCCTCTAAATCCCATGGTGCCTCTTAGGCGTTGTGTCAGCCAATAGTAGCTACTTTGGATAGGAAATCCGTCATAATCATTGTAGGAACTCATTACTCCCAGGATACCAGCCTCCTGGATTACTCTTGTAAAAGGATAAGCATGTATGTTTTCTACCTCTCTCCATGACATTTGCGGGTCAACCCTTGCAAAACCTTCGCGGGCGCCTTTGTTATTACTATAGGCGATGAAGTGTTTGGCTGTAGAAGCTACCTGCATGTCGGTTTGAAGTCCCTTTCCCATGGCGATACCCAGTTCTGCTACCAGATAAGGGCTTTCTCCATATACTTCTTCGTAGCGTCCCCAGCGTTGGTCGCGGCCTACGTCCAGGATAGGGGCGTATACGTTGGTGTACCCCAGTAAGCGGGCCTCTCGTCCTGTGATGTAGCCTACCTGGCGTATCAGTTCCCTGTTCCAGGTGTGTCCGAGTGCCAGTTGGGTTGGGAAATTGGTTGCAATATAGTTCTCTACTCCCCGGATACCTTCATTGGTAAAGTCAGCCGGTATACCCAGACGCGTTTCTTCTACGAAAAAGCGTTGCACCTCATTCAGGGCCCAGGCATGATTTGAAGCTGGCCATACCAGTTCATTTTGCATCGGAGGAACACCCCATCCTCGGAACGCATTCAGATGTTCATCGATAGCTCCGATACCGTCTTTCCATAACTGGTTTTTCCAGTCGGGAGTAGGTAATGAATCTTTTAAAACTCTTTGATATCCATAAAGCGTGACCATTTGGCAGGTTTTTTCCTCTACGGTCATCTGGGAAAGCAAGTCTTCAATTCGGTCGTTTAATGGTGCTTTAGGATCCTCGTAAATATCTTTCCGACCATTTTTGTTGAAGTCAATCCATTCTTTATGGTACATGCTTTTCTTTTTGGGAACATACGTTTTGGAAACCTCCAATGCATGACCTGTTATACTGCAAAGCGATGTGCAAGAAAGAAGGCAATAGAATAATTGTTTTTTCATGTGATACAGCTAGAATTAGGGTTGTTTTACTTGACCTCAAAAATAGAATTATTCAGAAAATAAATGGTGATAAAATTGTCCATTCAAATGAACTTTCCGTCTTTATTTAAGCTATAGGCATAAAAAAAGGAGTTCCGCTGAACTCCAACCTTTGTTAACCTTAAATCTAATACTATGAAAAACAAGTTGCAAAGGTAAGGCTTTTCAGGGAAATAGCAAGCGTGGAATATGTTTTATAACATGAATTAAGAAAAGAATAGGTCTTGTTCAGACCTTTTATACAAAATTCCATATAAAAATATTATTCTACATGGAAGAAAATGCAGGAAATGTGTTTTTTTGCAACCAAATCATCTATGAAAATACGTATGAAAAGAAAATTAGCTGTTGTTTTATTGATTTGTATCTCTTGTCATATTGGTTGGGCAGCACAAGATTTTGTCTGGAAATCGGGGCAGAAAATGAAGGTGGTGTGTGATACTACAGAAGCTCCGGTGGTGAAAGTTGCGCTTGATTTGTTGAAACGTGATTGCCGGTCGGTACTTTCTGGAGAAATATCTCGTTCGGAGAATACCGGAAACATTTATGTCGGTACATGGGGAGAAAGCTCCGTGCTGCAAGCGTTAGCTGAAACTCACCAGCTGGATGTAGCTCAGCTCAATGAGCATAAAGAGGCTTTTTTATTGAATGTGCTTCCTGACGGAAGACTGGTCGTGGCAGGGAGTGATAAGCGTGGAACGGCTTATGGAGTACTTGAACTTTCTCGTATGATGGGAGTTTCTCCATGGGAATGGTGGGCTGATGCGGTACCCGAAAAAAAAGAGGAATTTCGTTTGCCTGCAGGTTTCCGGAAACTGGATTATCCTCAGGTTGTTTATCGGGGAATATTTATTAATGATGAAGACTGGGGAGTGACTCCCTGGAGTTGGAAACATTATGAGCCTTCCGAGCGGAAAGGACAGATAGGACCGAAAACGCATGCACGTATTTTTGAACTGTTGCTTCGCTTGCGGGCCAATACTTTCTGGCCGGCCATGCATGAGTGCTCCATTCCTTTCTTTTTTACCGAAGGGAATAAGGAAATGGCCGATAAGTATGCAATTTATTTGGGTACTTCTCATTGTGAACCGATGATGCGCAATACCAACGGCGAGTGGAAAATGGCCGGGAAAGGGGAGTATGATTATGTACACAACCGGAAAAATGTCTTGTTTTTCTGGGAGGAGCGCGTAAAGCAACTTCGTCATTCAGATGATATTTACACCTTAGGTATGCGCGGTGTACACGATGGCAAGATGCAGGGAGCCAAGACACTGGAAGAACAGAAGAAGGCGCTTACGGAGATTCTGGCAGACCAGCGTCGTATGCTGGCAAAATATAAAGGAAAGGATTTGACAAAAGTGCCACAAGTGCTGATTCCGTATAAGGAGGTGCTGGATATTTATCAGGCAGGACTACAGGTGCCTGAGGATGTGACTTTGATGTGGTGTGACGACAATTATGGATATATTACCCATTTCCCTACCGCAGAAGAGGCTACTCGCCCCGGAGGGAATGGCATTTACTATCATGTGTCTTATTGGGGGCGTCCGCATGATTACCTGTGGCTTTCTACGGCGAGTCCTTACTTGCTTTATCAGCAGATGAAGCAGGCATACGAAAAAGGTATCCGCCAGATGTGGATTCTGAATGTGGGGGATATAAAGCCGGCAGAGTATCAGACGGAGTTGTTTATGGATATGGCATGGAATATCGGTCGGGTGCAGCAGACTGGAGTTACCGGACATCTTTCCCATTTTCTGTCTAGGGAGTTTGGAGCTGTTTCGGCTTCTGCTTTGTTACCCTTGTTGCAGGAGCATTACCGGTTGGCATACATCCGTAAACCGGAGTTTATGGGGCATACAAGAACCGAAGAGAAAGATCCGAAATACAAAATCGTTACTGACCTTCCTTGGAGTGAGGGAGAAATCCGGAAGCGGTTGTCGCTTTACCAGGCTCTCGAAGACCGTGCGGAAATATGGAGCAGAAGAATGCCTGAAACAAAGCGTACTGCTTATTTTCATTTGGTACAGTATCCCGTTCAGGGAGCTTCACAGATGAACAAGAAATGTCTGTATGCACAGTTGGCCCGTCACGGAAAGGCTGACTGGCAATTGAGTGAACAAGCGTTCGACAGTATTGTATCGCTGACACATAGGTACAACCAGGGGAAATGGCAAGGTTTTATGGATTATAAACCTCGTAATTTATCTGTATATCAACGGATTCCGAAAAGTACGGCTACTGATTCTTTGAAATCCACTCGCTCCTGTCTCTTTAAATGGAATGGTCTGGAGGCTATGGAAGGTAATCTGTTGCCGTGCGAGGGATTGGGGTACGAAGGTATGGCAGCTGGTATTTCAAAAGACTCCTCAGTGGTGTTTCACTTTGACGGGTGTCCGGCAGACTCGGTAGAAGTGGAACTTCGTCTTCTTCCGGCACATCCAGTGGTTGGAAATGAATTGCGCGTGCAAGTTTCTTTAGATGAGGTGCAGTCGCTTCCTGTGTCTTATCGTACTTATGGCCGTAGTGAAGAATGGAAACAAAATGTGTTGTCCAATCAGGCTGTACTTCGTTTGAAATTTCCATTGCGTGGAAATCGAACCCATCGAATTACGATTCAGGCATTGGATGAGGGAGTGGTATTAGACCAGTTGTATGTATATGAATGGAAGGATTAATTATGTAAACAGAGATAACAATATGAAACAGTTGAGATTCTTTTTTATCCTTATGGCATGGGTCTGTATCCATACCACTTGGGGACAGGTGAGTACGTCGTCTGATCCGTTGTATGGAAAACGTATCGGAGTCATAGGTGACAGCTATGTGAGAAACCATCGTGAGCCGGTGGAATATACATGGCATTATAAGTTTGCGAAAAAGCATGGAATGCAATATTTTAATTACGGGCGTAATGGGAATTGTGTAGCCATGCCTCGTGCTCGTTTCGGCGAGGCGATGTATAAACGTTATAAAGAAATGACTGATTCATTGGATTATGTGGTGGTCATTGCCGGACACAATGATGCTTCCCTCCTCGATTCTATCGGTATTGATAATTATAAGGAAAAACTGGGTATATTGTGTGAGGGATTGATTGAAAAGTATCCTTCTGCCAAGCTGTTTTTCTTTACCTGCTGGACACGGAAAAATTTTTCAGGCAGTGCGGCCGAGAAAGTCGTGGATGCGACATTGGAGGTGTGCGGGCGTTACAGTATTCCTGTTTTTGATGCAGCACGTAAGGGAAATATCTTTGCGCAAAGCGATGCTTTCCGCAAGATTTATTTTCAGAATGAAGGCGTAAACGATACAGCTCATTTGAATGCGAAAGGACATGACCGTTTCTTGCCTTGTGCGGAAGCTTTTTTGCTTCAATATTGATAAAACATCTTTTCCTTTCTGTATATAAGTCATTTTGTTGTGGCATATTCTCTGTTTCACACTGTGAAATACAAAAACCACAGTGTGGGATACATATTTCACACTGTGGGATACAAATCCCGCAGTGTGAAACAGAGAATAGATAAAGGGATTCTCGGAAATATAGAAGGGGTATTTTATTTTCATATTATGCGTCATGCAGTAAGTGTTTTTTTTTGTATGATTGTTATATATGAAAACAGATATGACGAACATAAAAAAATATACAGCGATGAGAACGATTTTTGTATTGCTTGGGTTGCTGGCGGCATCTGTAGCGGTGAAGGCACAGACATTGACCTCGCCCGACGGAAACTTCAAGATGCAGTTTCATCTATCAGACGAAGGCAAACCAGTCTATTCGTTAATGTACAAAGAAAAAGAAGTGATAAATGAAAGCAAAATGGGCTTTCAGATAAGTCCTTCCATTGCATTTGATCGTAACTTTAGTGTGGTGGAAACGAAGATAGATAGTTGCAATACGGTCTGGAAAACAGTGTGGGGGCAGAACAGCGAGATCAGAGACCATCACAAAGAGTTGTGGGTGGCCCTGAAACAAGAAAAATCCGGCAGACTTCTGAATATCCGCTTCCGGTTGTTTAATGACGGTCTGGGTTTCCGTTATGAATTCCCTGTGCAAAATAATCTGCGTCATTTTACCCTAAAAGAAGAATTGACAGAATTTCAGCTGGCTGGCAATCATAAAGCTTTCTGGATTCCGGCTGACTACGATACCAATGAGTTTCAGATAACTACTTCCCGCCTTTCGGAGGTACCTCTTTTAATTGATGAGGCCCGCAATGAGCCTTTGGCTTGTAAATCACCGACTCCGAATTTGGCTGTACAGACTCCGCTGATGCTGAAGTCGGATAACGGACTGTATATCAATATTCATGAGGCTGCACTGGTAAACTATCCGGCCATGCATTTGAACTTGGATGCAGAAACTTATCTTATGAGTGCACACTTGACGCCCGATAAGAATGGGAACAAGGGATACATTCAGACTGGAAGTGTAACGCCGTGGCGTACGATTATTGTGAGTGACGATGCCCGCGATATTCTGGCTTCCAACCTGATTCTGAATTTGAATGAGCCTTGTAAGATAGAGGATACTTCATGGATAAAGCCTACTAAATACGTTGGTGTATGGTGGGAATATTTCACGGGTGGAGGTTCTACATGGGCCTATACCGACACGCAGGATGTCGTGATTGGACAGACTGATTATAAGCAGTTGAAACCTAACGGACATCATGGAGCTAATACCGCTCATGTGAAGGAATACATCGATTTCGCCGCCAAAAATGGATTTGACGCTGTGCTGGTGGAAGGATGGAATGAAGGATGGGAAGATAACTATGCGTATGCCAAAGAGTTTATCTATAGCTTTACTACTCCTTATCCAGATTTTGACGTGAAGGAGTTACAGGCGTATGCGGCTTCCAAAGGGGTAAAGATTATCATGCACCATGAAACCACCTCGTCTGTGGCTGATTATGAGCGTCAGATGGATGATGCGTTCCGTTTCATGAAAGATAACGGATACGATGCGGTGAAAACCGGATATGTAGGCCCGATTATTCCACGTAGTGAGCATCACGATGGACAGTGGATGGTGAACCACTACAACCGTGTGGCAGAAAAGGCGGCCCAGTATAAGATTATGGTCAATTCGCACGAAGCGGTTCGCCCAACCGGTTTATGTCGTACTTATCCTAACTGGATTGCACAGGAGTCGGCACGAGGAACAGAGTTTGAATCATTCAACGGCATTCGTCCGGACCACCAGACCATACTTCCGTTTACCCGTCTGATGGGAGGACCGATGGACTACACCCCGGGTATTTTTGAGGGAGACTTGTCAGTGTATGGCAGTAACAAGGCAAAGCTGGGTACTACATTAGTAAAACAATTAGCTTTGTATGTCACGATGTATAGTCCGCTTCAGATGGCTGCCGATTTGTATCAGAATTATGAGAAATATCCGGATGCGTTTCAGTTTATTAAGGATGTGGCAGTAGACTGGGATCATACCTATATATTAGAAGCTGAACCGGGAGATTACATCACGATTGCCCGTAAGGCCAAAGGGAAAAATGAATGGTATGTAGGAGGCATTACGGATGAAAACAGCCGTGAAGCCCTTATCGACTTCAGCTTTTTGCCGAAAGGCAAGAAATATCAAGCCGTTATCTATGCAGACGGGAAGAAAGCAGACTGGCGGACAAATCCGAAAGAGTATGTGATAGAAACACGGACGGTAAGTCATAAGACTAAACTCAGACAAAAGCTGGCACCCAGTGGTGGGGTAGCCATCAGTATAAAGGAATTATAGGTAGAAGATTGTTTTCAGGAAAATAAAGATAGCTCTTTGATAGAATTGTCGGCATAATTATAAAGAACAGGTATTAGTGGATGACTTTGCATAAAAGTTGTTGAAATAGATTTTAAAATTTATCTTTGTGATAAATACCAAATCTGATCACTTATGTCTGTAAATAATTTTGAAACAATATATTATGGCTTGTTTAAACAGCATTATTCTGCATTGTTGTTTTATGCAACCCGTCTGGTAGGTGAGGATGATGCGGAAGATATTGTTCAGGATGTATTTGTTGAATTGTGGAACAATAAAAGCAAGATTGATTTTGATGACCACATCAAGTCTTTTTTATATAAGTCTGTTTATACAAGGTCCATCAATTTTCTGAAGCATAAATCGGTAGTGGATAGTTATACTTCGGAGGAAAAAGAATTTTTTGCCCAGAAGATTGCCTATTACAATTATGAAAACTCTGAGGTAATGGCACGGTTGGAGAATATGGAGTTGAAGAAGGAAATTCTATCTGCCATCAATGACTTACCGGATCAGAGCCGGAAAGTTTTTAAAATGAGCTATCTCTACGAGATGAAGAATAAGGAAATTGCCGACATACTTGGTATTTCCCTGAGAACAGTAGAAGCCCATATGTACAAAGCATTGAAGATACTGCGTGTAAAGCTCAGTCATTTGCTTTTATTATTAATTTGTTTTTTTAGGTGTGTATGAATAAAATTAGTGATGATATTATATGGAGGTATCTTCAGGGAACTGCGACTACTGAAGATATGAAGGCACTGAATGAGTATATCAGTGCTTCGCCCGAAAACAAAAAGTATTTGTTTTCCATAGAGGAGTTGTATCATCTGGGAAAGTGGAAATACGACGAAGAAGATAAAATAAACGCAGCCATGCAACGACTGAAATCGGTTGTACAGCCTGTTGAGATGTCTGTGCTTTCGGAAAAGAAGGAGAAAAAACAGATGAAGCACCTCTTTTTGTGGACCCGATATGCAGCGGCCGTGCTTGTGTTGGTGCTTATAGGATGGCTGTCCTTTAAGGGGTTGACAAGCGAGGATATGATAAAGGTTTACGCAGACAATAAGATAAGAAAGATTGAACTTGCAGACGGGACAAAAGTTTGGTTGAATAAGGGAAGCGTGTTTGAATATCCGGAAAACTTTGCAGGCGATAACCGAAAAGTCAGACTGAATGGAGAAGCTTATTTTGAAGTCGCTCGTCAGACTGGAAAGCATAAGTTTACGGTAGAGAGTAAATTGATGACTGTGGTAGTGCATGGTACGATTTTCAATATGAAGAGTTATGACCAAGCTACCGTCGCAGAAACTTCTCTTATTGAAGGAGAGGTGCTTGTGGAGTCGGGTGATGATGATTCGAAAATTATTTTGCTTCCCGGACAGAAAGCCATTGTGGAAGAAAGCAGCCATAAGATGGTTGTCAAAGAGACCAATTCGCTTATGGATGGGATTTGGCGGAATAACATGGTTCCTTTCCAGAATGCAACGATTCAAGATATTGCCAAGGTGCTGGAAGATTTATATCATGTCAAGATTGAGGTCCGTAAGGATATAGACTTGACACATACCTATTCAGGCATGATAGAGAAAAAAGAAAAGCTTGAGGATGTGATGAAGACCTTACAGAATAGCATTCCGATAAGATACAAGATAGAGAGTGATAAGGTTTTGATTGAACCCATGGAGTAAAATCCGATTCGGCAAACACGCATTTATGAGGTGTTTGCCGATTTTTTTATATTTCCCGAAAAAAATAATGAATTTGAGTAAGTGTTTTACATATAAATCCGGCAAAACGAAAAGCGACACCTATCAAAAACGAAAAGCGATTTTCGGAGCAAAAACGAAAAGCGATGAAAATAATAAAGGCGATACTCGAAATAGTATCGCCTTTATTATTACATTGATGATGGGTTACACGTTCAAATCAAACTTTACATTCTCTTCCCCTGCCAATAATTGTTGCGTCTTTCCAATATTGTTTTCATAGATATGCACGTTCCCGAAGTTCAAGGTTATAGACTTTAAAGGCAGGTCTATCTGGCGTGCTATCAAATACAAATGATAAATATCAGCAGGAAGGCCCAGGTTGGCATCAGAACTTCGCTGGTAGGCTGATACGACAAGCTCCCCTTCTTCTATCTGAAATTGAACCAGACTAAGGCATGGGGCTTGGTTACTTTCCGCATCAGTCGCACCAAGAAACAGTACATAGTTCTTACTGTTGCGCTTCTCCTTGTTGATTCTGTCAAGTAACGGCGGTAGCTTTTCAAAATAGGTCGGGTAACTGTTTATAAGAATGTTCCCGCAATAGTCCCACCAAGTAATCCCTGCCTCCCTGTATTTTCCGATATCCCTTTCACCTTGCATAAACAGCCCCAATTCGTTTCTCAGCTTCTTACGGGCTATATTGTGCCCTTCGAATATCTCCAACAAATCCAAAGGAGTAAGATGTAACCGCTCGTTCAACAGATACGTGATACTGCCTTTCTTGTTCCGCTGCACCTTGCCACATTCAAGAATCCGGCTTAAAATGTCGTGATATTTGTTCATTTTCTCCATCTTTTAAATAGTATTAAAACAGTATTCAAACAGGAATAAAACCCAACTTAAAAGTTTCCTATCTTGCTGAAAATCTTTATATTTGTATAGTGTTAAGCAGCTGTCTTATACAGCATGATGTCTGTGTAGGATGAGTTATAGTTCATGTGTGCGTTAAACTCCAGCCGCTGCGCTTCCTTGAAAGGATTTCCTATTGTTTTATGTCGGTCTATCCAGTCGCACAACTCAACAATGGAAGATTTGTTGGACGTGAAATAAACGTATTGCCTGTCGCATAGTATTGTCAGCACATCCAGATAATCGGACAGTTTCCAGTACATGTTATAAGTGCCTGTTTCGGTCGATAGATAAGGAGGGTCTACCAGGAACACCACGTTCGGGATGTCCTTGTACTTTTCAAACAACACCTTGTAGTCGCAGGAAATGGTTTCTATACCTGCCAGATAATCGTCACATGATGGGTAATCCGTCTTTCTGACGTTGTTATAAAAGGTTTCCTTTTTCAGTTCTTCCAGGCTCAAACAGTATTTCATAGAGAACAACAGGGAAGCAGAGAGGGTGATATAATCGACAAAACCGCTTTTCTCCTCACACCAAAGGCGTGCGATAATAGCCTGTTTTATTGCCTCAGGGATGCGTTTGTCGCGTGGACATCCTTTTACCATATCGCGTATTTCTGCCAGCAGCGTATTGGTGCGCCCTATATTTTCCAGCCGCTGCCTGTAATTATCAAAGTCGTTATATATAACTGTCGCCTTCGGTTTTTCATGTCTGGTTATATGTGATAACAGACCGGAACCACCGAACAAATCGACAAACACGGCATCATCCGGATATTGTTTCAGTACTTCTTTGAATTTTGCCGCAAACATCCTCTTTTGCCCGACAAAAGGGAGTGGTGCTGATAAATGTTCTTTCTTCATATTCATGCTCTTTTGATTGTCTGTGACAAAATTCGCCCAAATATCGAATAAGAAAGAATTTGCCGGGAAAATCACACTGCACCGTTCTTGCAGTCTTTCGACATATACCTGATTACATCATATACCTTTCGCTCACTAATCCGATATTTATCAGATAGAACGGCTACCGCATAAGTCGTCTTATTCCCTTCTCGAACCATTTTAGTAAAATCACGAAAAAGGTCAACGTATTTATAATCGCCAGTTTTGATTCCAACATCTGAAAGACGATGAAGCAATTCTTTATTGAAAGAAAGTATCTCGTATATTGTCATAATATCGAATAATTAAAGTATATTTGCAATGCCAATCTTATATACAGCGCAAATGCGCGAAATCGCAGAATAAAAAAAGCGTAGCAACGCGACAAGGGCATACGGCCCTCGGTCGTGCGTTGCTACGCAAGTTATTGTATATAAGATTGGCGTCTCTATACTTTAATTTTTGGCCGGGGGCCTTCTTTTGTACCCTTTCCCCCGAAAAAGGTTGATCATCTACACATCACGAGAATACATATTTCGTCTTATTGCCTCCGAATGTTTCCCGTTTGATTACCGTTTCAAAAGGCAGTTCGCCCATTTCCTTAATCTGGTCGAGAATGTTTTTCATCTCTTCCGATGCAGTTATGAACTTTCCTTTTTGACCATCCAGTTCATACTGGACCACATACCGACCTTCACCTTGTTTTGTTTTGATGTCGGTTTCAAAATCTACAATTGTAACCTTGCAGTTCTGAAGGTTACCCAAAGGGGTAAGATTTCCTTCGAACCGTTTCTTTCCGTCAGCCGGTTTGTAAGTGACGCCTAAATCTTTAAATGACTTCATATTTGTTAGTTTAAAAAATAGATGTTTGCTATTACAGTGTTTAGCCCATCCCCAGAACGATGCAAGAACAACGTATTTACGTTTTTTGCTTTTAACTTTATGCAGTCTCCGGGCGACCTTTTGCTTTATATGCTTACGCACCAAAACATAATCGTGCCTGGTAACATAGCCTAAGAAGTCAATACCGCGGGCTTCCACCGGGAATATCTGCCAGTTCTGTTTGATGGTCAGGTGAAGTTTATTTTCTACCAGGGAACGTAATTTGTCGAAAATGTCATGCAGATACGCTTTATTCGGGCCAAGAACGACAATATCATCACAATACCGGAAATAATACTTTACGCCTAATTCCGCTTTCATGTAGTGATCCAACAGGCAAAGGTAAAAGTTACCAAGCAACTGGCTGGAGTGATAGCCAATCGCCAGACCGGGACCATAACTTCGGATAATACGGATAAGGGTTTGCATCAGTGTTTCGTCTTTGATTTTACGGCGAAGCAGTTCTATCAGGACATCCTGGTCGATGGAGTGGTAGAACTTCTTCAGGTCAAGTTTTAGGCAGTATTCTGTATTCGAACGGTCTTTTAATGCTTTTCGAAGCCTGTTCAAACCGTCATGAATACCACGCTTAGGCAGGCTGGCATACGTGTCGCGAATCATCATACCGCCTAAAACTTCCCTGTAAAGAACAGCCATTATCGCGTGAAGGGCAATACGGTCTTTAAATGGCAGGGACTGGATTTCACGAACCTTACCGTTTTCCACCACTTCAAATTCCCGGAAACCCTCCGGCGCGTACTCGCCTGACTTTATTTCATAGGCAAGGTCAGCCAGAATTTTATCCCGGTTCTTTTTGAATAGGCGAACGGTACGGGTACGCTTCTTGCCCCGCATTACCATGGAGAAAGCCTCTAGAAGGTTGCTTTCTTCCACAATCTTTTCTATCAAATAACCGTAACGCTTCATTTAATTGTCGCTTTCAGAAATCTATGTGCTTCGAGAATTAACCTACCACACAATATAACCCAATTTATTTTTTGCCAAGAGGCAAGGTGCATTCCTCTACGGATCAGATAAGGGAACACGTCCCAGCCAAGAGCCGTAATATAATTTTCTTTTCCTGAATATGAGACGCGAACCGTAGTTCGAATTCGTGTTCGAGGCATCGTTATTCGCATTCGCATACGCTACACCGCCATTCGTATTCGAGTCGTTATAGGAGCGCGCCAAAACAAGGGGACCGCCGGAATTTTGATAATAGTAATCTGAATAGTGTGTAGTTTCGCTGCCACCGACATTTGTCGGAACCATGTCAAAAAACGGTCCATTTTCTGCCGCAACATTCGTTATCCAACCATCAGAAGTTCCGGCGTTCACATTTCGAGTAGAACCGTCCGGATCTGTGATTTTCCATACACGATTATTAATTTCAACACCTTTCACCCATTCGTAAATGCCACCGAATACACCTTCCAGACCAAGACCGCAAACATACTTACTTGTTTCATTTTTTGTATCAGTTATTCCCGTTGAGTTACTTGTTCCCGTCATTGTAGCGGAAGAACCACTAACAGCACCGCCTGTCCCAAGAACCGCTTGTAAATTTCTATTGCCATATTTGGCGTATAACATAAAGGCAATGACACAATGCTGTTGAAAGTCAATACGCTGGTAACCCTGTCCGCGGGCGTTTGCGAAATTATCAAAACTGGTGGTTGATTGGCTTACTGTTGGGCGAACCCCGCTACGGCTATACAGCTTATTCGAAGTCATATAACCTTTATATGCTCCAACCAAGGAGCGCGGCACATGTTTAAATGTTCCGTCCACGTTATATTCCGCAAAGCGATAACGGAATTTATTACTGTCCACAGATTCCCACTTGTAATAGAACTCAGGAAAATCAACCATTACATCACCTTCCGTACCGTCAAGTTTGGCAGCTGTACCGTCCTCATAAAAATTACTATTGTCATCCCGAAGATAAGCGATTGAAACCTCGCCTTCCGCCGTTTTTTTACACAAACAGCGACGGAACTTTGACAGGATCGTCTTTATTACGCCCGAATTGATTTCACCCGTTATATTCTGTGGATCACTCTTTGATTTATCAAAAACAATAGCCGCATCCTTGATTTTTGCATACACGAAAGACACGTTTCGACTGGCCTGATTTGCTGTAAACGACTGGTCCGTGGGTTTGGTATATCCGGTAAAGCTATCGACTGAAACGGTATAACCTGTACCGGTTGGCACCTTAACAACAACCTGTGATCCCTTACCACTGCCCAGGACTTCACTACCGGATGTTTTTTTTACTGTTACGGTACGTCCGGAGCAGTCAGAACTGTCGTCAGCACTGACATTTACCGTCACTTTCTCACATGAGTAGTTGAACACCACCTGACGCTCGTTCCCACCAACGGCAGTAAAACTCTGTTTTTGGGGAGATGTATATCCGTTTACCAGCCCAGCTGATATTTCGTATGTCATTCCAACTGGTACTTTCACTTCTAACGCTGTGCCGTTCCATGTCAGTTCTTGTGTCTGATCAGAATACTTCACCGTGATATTTGTCCCATTTAATGCCACATCGCCATCGCCTTGATTACTTGACAGCGTAATAACAGCCTTTTCCTGATATGCAGATGTTCCACCGCTTCCGGCAATACGCCAGTCTGCCTTACTTCCCTTTATGTCATAAAGCTGATAAAACACATAGTCTTCCTCGTCTTCCTCATAAACGCGGCATTGCTGACCGATAGCAAAAGCACGCGGTTCCTCGCTGTCTTCCGGCGTATAAGTCAACGTGTCTTCTGTCGGGGTAGAATCCAATGTCGGGGTTTCAGCATATTTGCCGGACATCGACGCCACAAGGCTTTCTACTTTCTTTATCTTTTCGTCGAACGTGCCGAGTGATTCGTAAAACTCCTTTTCTGTACCCTTATAGCCACCCATTTGTGCCGCCTGCCATGCCGATAAACCGTAAGTCGGGAGATCGGAATAACAATGCTGGCCGTCGGATAGTTTGGTTATGATTTTGCCGTCATCACGGCGTTCAAACAGCCAAACGTTTTCTACCGGAACCGTTTTATCCGCTTCCCACTCGGCCGTTGTTTTTACAATTTGCTGATAGACGTAAACGCCTGTTCCTGATTCGTTACTCATTTCAAATACCCTTCTTTAATGATTATACTTGCTTTTGTAAAATTCGTTTGACCGGTCAAATAAACCGCCCCGCTGTGTGAACCGCCACCACCCGAACCTTCGCCGGTACGTTTCCACACGGCTTTGCCTTTGGTGTTATCGTGGCATTTCCAGAACGTTTTATTACCATATTCATCCACCGTCCAGACCTCCACACCGATGTCATAGCCGTCATCGTTCACTGTAGGGATATGATCTAAGTAAGACGGCATTTTCTTTTCCAAGGCGGTAATGCGTTTCCCGGCTTCCACATCAGCCTGTTTCAACAGTTCGATGGCATCCGATAGGGTTTTGTCCGCTTTCTTCAGATCTTCCAGTTGTTTTAATATATTGGTGAGCCATACCGCATTGACTTTATCGAAAAAGGTTGACGCTCCAGTCTCCTGTATTTCTATACAATCCCCATCCTCTGGTTTTACTTGTACGACTTTGGCGAAATACTTCACCGCGATATCGCGTACCACATCGTCGGCGTATTCTCTCTGGATATGTTCCTCCGCCTTCACCAGATACACCGGGAACACTTCCACCGTTTCCACCGCCTGGAGCGGAAGCACCATGCCGCCGATACTTACCAGCCCGGCGGCTATACTGTTTTCTTTTACCTGGCAGCCGCATATCACGCAGTTGCCATATTGCGAAAAGAAGCCGTCGGCAACGGCCAGACCTTCCCCTTGAAGCTCCAGCAGGTCGTTGCCCGACCACTTCCTTACGCCTGGTTCCTGTACATGTCGTTTCATTTCTTCATTATTATTTTATAGGTCCTATCTGCAATCTTATATCTTTCTATTTCAGCTCGTACAAGGTTCAGATCCACACCAGCCGGCACATAAACGATAAAGTCCACGTCCTGGAAACTCTGACCGCCTTCACCCTCCAGGGCGATTTCCTGCATAGGTTCGAACAACACCCAGTGCGCCGGTTCCGAGTTTAGCCCGATGGCAAGAAACTGGTCCTCGTAGCTCTTTATCAGGATGCCGCCGCCGAACGTTTTATTCAGGTGTCCTTCCAGCGAACGGTGCTGGCTCGTTACGTGAACCTTGTACCGGTAATAATCACGCCAGGTGGAAAAGGCATCCCAAACGCTTTCCAGGTCAGCCAATGCCCAAAGCCACCTGAGGCGGTTTTGCTGCCTGCGGTGCGGGGCAACGTACTGGCGGATAATTTCCTTGAAGTTCAGAATAATGTTCATAAGCTAAATATCATTAATGGATACCATTTCCAGTTTACTATCCTCCGTATAGTTGAAATATCCTGCATGTAAGGTCGCCATCGTGTCTATAGGAATAAAATCTTCATCTTCCGTACCCTTGCGGGAAAGGGCGACCATTTTTGCCGTTACAACGCCTGTTACTGCTGTTACTGCTTCCAACATCTTGTGCGAATATATCACACCACCGAACTTCTGCGCCGTCTTGAACTCCTCCAGCGAAGCCAGTACTGCTTCCTGCACACTGTCCACCGGATTGGCGGGGTTATAATAAACTTTTATGTCGTACCTGACTTCGTCGGCATCTGTCGAAATAACCTCAGATTTCGTACCGGCAAACTTGATGGCGTCAATGTAGTTTTTGAAGTTCAGAAGCTGGTTACTCGTTAGCGGCACAATTTTACCTTCTTCATCTTCGGTTGCAACGCGGAACATAATTGTATTATCCTCAGCCACATTCACAGAGGCAATCTTAATAACGCGTGCGGTTTCATCCACCATCGGATATTCCAAAAGTCCGGTCACGGTATCAAAAACCAGCTCGTGGCCCATTTGGAACTCATAACATTTGTCGTTATACCAGGTAACGGTTCCGGCCACTTCTTTTTCTGCGTCTTCGTCCATTTCCTTTTTGAACGTGTCCAACACAATTTCAAAAAGATAAATTCCATAGGCCATACAATGTACCCAGAGCCGCCATTCCGAGGCAGCAGAGGTGGAAAGAGTGAAGGAAACCTTCAGCCTTTCCGTGATGCTTTTTTCTATTTGCTCAATCGTTCTTGCCATTGCGATTCCATATAAGTGGTTATACTTCGGTCTATTTTCTTAACAACCGTCTTTCTGACAAGGCGGCTTTCGTCATCAATCTGTACGGTAGTTCCAGGAGCCAGTTTTATATCAGGATAAAACGAGCCAAGTTCACGACCTGACTTTACAACCGCTGACGGATCATTTTTCAAGTCTGGATTGTTGAAGATAATTTCACTTATAGCTTCTGCCGTTCCATATTGTTGCAAGGCTATATCCAGCAGCAGCTGGTCGTTTTCAACTTCAATCGTTTTCATATTGAGCCTCCACATTTAAGTCATTTGAGTAAGTAGCAAATGCCACCTTTGACACTTTCATACCGTCGGCCGTAAACTCCTTGCGCGTGGCTCTGAGCAAGCCTTCCGGGTCGTTGTCCATCATATAATTTACAGCTCCGACACCGGCTTCCGCCTTCTGCCGTATATGGCCCTTGTCCGAATACAGCAGGTCGCGCTGGTGCTGGTAGGTACTTTCCGCTATCAGCAAATCTCCGGTCGTAAAATCCAGGTCACCGTCAGGCTGTTGTTTATAATCTTTCATAGGCTTTATGATATAGTATTGCCAAAAGTACCGGTCACAGGCCCCATCGAAGTTGTCAGGCCGGCTGTATAAGTAATTGTCGCGCTTTTGATGGCGTTCATAACAGCATCCGCCAGCTTATCCGCCACCTTGTCGATAGCCCCTTCCCGGTCGTCGTCCTGCTGGTCCATCACCTGGGTAAAGGCTTCCTTTATCTCTGATTTAATTGTCGCTTTTACTAATGCCATAATTTATCCCTCCATATAATTAGGCAAATCCGCCTTAATCTGTTGAAATGTCGCCATATTAATAGGTACGCCGGACGGACCTACAGCCGTGGGGACTGTCAGGGCACAAATCCCGTCCAGCATTTGTTCCAGCGTTTTCTTTAGTCCTGAGCCACCACGGGTGATAGTCACACCGCCTGTAGATGCTTTAACGGTCGTCGAGTCGGCGGTAATGGTGAGTGCGTCTGCTTCATGAAGAGCCTTCACCTTGTCATTCGTTACCTCCAGTTTTTCCGCATCCACATGGACGGTTATCTTTTTACCTTTCTTGATGTCGATGTTTTCGGTATCGATGATTACTTCCAAATCGGTATCGGTAAATATCACCTTGTCTATCTCGGTGAATTGGCATACGAACAGTTCATTGCTTTTCCCGATCCGGCAGACAAGTACCGTGCTATCCAACCGGGGAATGAAGGCGAAGCCCTGCAAGTCGGGGTTCACCAGACCGCGAAGGCGCACATCGAAATAATCCACCTGGTCATCGCGTTTGACGGTGCAGGTAAATTCTTCCTCGTTCACTTCGGTAACGGTTCCCTGGAACACCTGGTCGCCGCCATCGCCGAACCGCTGCTGGAACTTCCGGCGTAATTCTTCCATTTCCTTGCTCATGCCTTGATACCTATTTCAACGGTGCGACGCCCGCCACCTGTTCCGAAAGACGTTTCCACGCTTTCGATAAAGTAGTCACCGCTCCGTTCGTTATACACTTTGTCCTCGATGCTTGCCACCATGCCAGGAAGGGCGTAGGGAAGCAGGAAGGTTGTTATCTTGCCCCGGTAGCCGTCGAACGAATACCGTTTCAGTTCTTCCTGGGCAAGTGTTTTCAGTTCCGCCGCGTCTTTCACGTCGTAATAGTAAAAGGTGCGCGTTTCACCGCCGTCCTCGCCCAGCTCGCCTTCTATCTTCGTGCCGTCTTTGTAATAGCAGACAGCCTTTACTTTCAGCTTTACATCCTCGGCCAACTGGTATTTCAATTCGTTGTCGCTGATTACATTTTCCCGGAGCACGTATTTCACCGTTTCGCCTTTCACGTCGTTGGCCTTGCCGACATGGAGCTTTCCATTGATGTCGAACCAAGCCATAAGGCCGTATTCCTTTTTCAAGAAGCCCAGAACCCAGCTGCCTGGCTTGTTGTTCACGACGAAGTTCTTCAGAGTCAGGTCCACCACTTCGCCCATCTGGATTCCCGTTAGAATGGTGTTCAAACAGTCTTTGAGTGTCGTTTCTTTTTTCGAGAATACGCAGTTCAGGAATCGCAGCTTGTAATACTCGTCCTCACATTCGATCTCCAGCGGCACCTTGTAATTGAGCCGTTTCACATAACCAACGAACTCAGTATTCAGGCTTCCGTCATACCCCAGCTTGACTTCCACCTTGTCGCCCACCTTTATGGCCTGTGCCGTCTCAATATGTGTCGGGGGCTCTCCGGAATGTTTCAGCACAGCCGTTACTGGTACCTTAATTGTAGCGGTTGCCATCAGGTCGTACAGGCTTCGTTTCACTTTCACGTCGTGTACTGACTTAAAGGAAACCGAACCGATTTTTATTTCACAACACAAAGCAAACATATCATTCCAGTATTAATTCAAAACTCCGGTCCGTTACCAGTTCCATCGTGAACACCTGCGCCGTCTCGCAGCCTTTCATTTCGGCAAAGTCGATGCTTTTTATCACGACCTTATCCTCTTCGTCAAGGAATATATCAGTCAGGGCGCATTTGAGCGTAACCGATTCGTTGATGTTATACAAATCATTCAGGGAGTTGATCTGCTGGTCGGGAAAATCCACATCCAGGCAGACACCAGCGATGCGTATTTCGTAATCATCGACCGAAATCAACTCCTTGACCGTACCCTTGCGGCCGACCATTGCCGTTTCCACGATGCTTTTCTTTCCACGGATGGAAATGACAGCGTTCGGTATCTCGTACTCCGTCCCTTTATGCTCCAGCACGATTGGCATAAAATACCAGCGTCCCTGTGCGTCCTTCTTCCGGAGCGTGGAACCAAAGTCGGAACTGGTCTTTTCCGAAGCCTGTTCGCCGGGGTATTCGTAGCCGTCCGCCTTATATTTGCTCGGCGCGTCAGGAATAAAACCGCCAGGATAAGGCAGCCCCTTATAACCGATCACGTTGAGCAGCATATCGCCCAGATTGAACTGACTAACCCGTTTAAACGTCTGGGCTACTTCTTTAACTGTGTATTTCGTTGCCATATCTTAACCTTCGCTTAATTCTTCCAATATTCCCAAAATTTCGGCGCGGATTGTTTCACCGCCTTTCTGGTCGGTATTGGCGACATGGATAACCACTTCATCGCATACCTTACCAATCTGGTACGTCCTACCGTTGTTATTATAATTCCGACTATTGTCAGCGGTGAACGTGCTGTTCGTTTCCCGGATGTTTTCCACGTTATAGGCATCTGAGATATTCGGCGTCGGAATGTCCGCGTTCCGAATGTCCGGGGAGGAAGCCAGCACAAGTGGTACAGACACGACCGCAGCGATTTTCCGCACGTTCTGCATTATGTCGGCGAGGTAGTTCGTCTCCCCGGCATCATACGTCTGGGAGCTGTCGTCCACCTTGGCTGAGACGGGGGAAACGGCCATCGGTACAGCCTTACCTCCCACAGCTGCCACCGGGGTGACGGAAAGGCTTATCGGTTCCAGTTTCCGGGTGATGGCGGTGTATTCGGCCGTCTCGCTCAGATTTTGGATATTGTCATCCAATCGTATGGCATCACGTTTCTTCTTGCCCTTACTGCCTACATCCTGCATCTTTCGCATCAGGGATTCGTAGTCCGGTGCCTTCGCATTGGCTGCGTCTGGTACCTGGGGCACTTCGGGCATCAGTTGGTTGGCGGCCATTGCGTCAATTTCCTGCCCGGATGCAGCCCAGCTGTCACGCCCGGCCTGCTTGCCACGTTCCCAAGCCTGGGAATAGTTCCCGGACTGCATAGTGTTGTAGGCAACTGATACCGGGTTAGCTCCAAGAATTCCCTCTCCGATATCCTTGAATCCGTCTTTTGCGAGTGTGGCGGCTTCCTTAAAATTTCCCTTCAGCAGGCTTACAATGGCCGAGCATACACCGCCGATTCCTGATAATACTTGTTTAAACGGTTTAACGATACTGTCAAGAAGTGTTCGCCCGAACTCCTTTATCACACCCCACACTCCAAGAACCGTAACGCGGAAGCCTTCAAATTTCTGCCAACAGAGTGCAACAATACCAACTACGGCTCCGACAGCAGCTGCTATCCAACCGAGTGGAGACGCCATGAATGCGGCATTCAATGCCAACTGTGCAGCGGTCAAACCTCCTGTTACAGCCGTTTGTGTAATATCCAATACCTTTTTTATTCCACCGATTACAACCGCCCTCTGCGTCCAGGCATAATTCAAGGCCATCGCAGCAGAAAGTATTCCCAGCGTGGTAGTCAATCCGGCAATAATCGGGTCGCCCGCTTGAAGCAGCGAATACCAACCAGAAAAGAATCCGATAATGGTATCCATTACGGCAGATACCCCGGAAAGAGCGACTGCTGCGACGGTAAGGCCAGCACTAATAACCGGTAACATGATTTCGCCAACCTGCAAACCGATATTCTTAAACTGGTTCCACACTTCGGTCGCCTGTTGCACAGCATTTCGGGAATAACCAAGTGCGGCGGTGGTTTCTCCGGTAGAGTTTGCCACGTCGTTCATGGATTCCCGTAGCTTTTCAGTGTCGGACATCAATACAGAAAAAGCGGATTTGGCTTCTTTATCTACCAGCCCGAACTGTTCCAGCAAGGAAGATTTCTGTTCGTCATTCAGCCCTCCCAATACGTTCTGCAGGTCGGTAAATATATCAACGATACTCCGGATCTTACCCGTATCGTCAAATACATCCACTCCGGCGGCGGAAAGTTTCTTCCGGACATCTACACGACCCAATACGGAGAAAGCATTTTCCATCAATGTGGCAGCGCGTTCGGCCGACTGGCCTTTACCGGTCATATAGGCAAACGTACCGGCCACCTCTTTATAAGCGATACCCAAATTGTCGGCTCCGGCAATCAGGTTTGGCATGTACCGGGCGAAGTCGGCAAATTCTCCCGCCCCGACACGCTTCGCTGCGAAGAAGGTATCCAGCACTTCCTGCGCCGTTGTGTTCTCCTTACCCACAATGGAAAGCGTCTGGGCCAACGCCGCGGATACGATATCCAGGTCGGTAAATCCCGCCTTGCTGCCTTTCAGGGCGGCATCCAATATGGAAAGGGACAATTCAACGTCATTCACCTGCGAGTTGATTGCCTCGAAGCCGACCGGTACGACCTGAATGTCTGTTTTGTTGTCGGCGGCGATTTGCTTCAATCGCTTTTTCAGATCGTCCAGCCCGGCTTCGTCCAACTGGGCGGTGATATTCACCTTCGCCATGTTTTCGTCAAAGGTCATGCCGGCACTTCCCGCAAAGGTGGCGGCGGTTATACCCGTAACTAATGGATTTTTCAGAAGGTTTGCACCTGGTAAAGCGTCGAAGGCTTCCGATGCCCATTTTTTAAATTTACCTCCACCGGCGGCTGTCTCCAGCTCGTTCAATTCGTTTGTAAGTCGGGAAATTTCACGGTTATACTCTTTTATGGCCGGAAGATTGTCAGCCGGTATCCATTCCTTCTCAGCCTGTAAAGCGTCTATCCGGGCTTTCAGTGAGCCGATGGTCTTTCCCGTGTCCTGGAATACGTCTTCCGCCGACCTGACTTTTTCCTGTACGCCGGAAAGGGCCGACCTCGTTTTCTCCGAGGTGGCCGTTATCCCTGCCAGTTTCGCTCTGATCTGGTCACGGAGCGAAAAGATGTATTCTATCTTGTTTGCCATAAATCACCCATGCTTTTAATAAAATCGTATTTTACCCATTCGGCCAAAGTAACCTGCAAACCCCATTCTTCGTCGCCTAGCGTTGCCGGGTCGATATGCAGGTAGGCCCGGATCAGGCTGTCCGCAAGCAGCAACCAGCCGGGCCTGTCGGCGATACCCGTCCGGCTTATAACTTTTTTAGCTCGGCTTCTTTCACTTCCACCAGTTCGCCCAGCTTTGCCGATACGCCGAGGAATAGCGAATCGTCTGTCTTGATTTCTTCGTCGCCCGCCAGCCAGCAATTGCCGAGCAGGATTTCGTTATACTTCATCGGGTCGTTTTTTCCGACCACGGCAGCCGCGCTGAGTGCCTGGCGGCTGGGGCGTTTCAAATAGGCAACCTTGTCGCCGACTGTAACACAGAACACGTCGCCCCATTTCTTTTTCCACGCTTCGATTTGTTCGGGAGTAATTGTTTTGTTGTTTTCTTTTTCGTTCATAGCTTTATACATTATAATAGTTATACCACATTATATTCCACATCGCACGCAATAAAGGGCAAGGCGTGTTCCGAATAAAGGTCATCTACCTTGATGCTGTTCGGTGCTTCCGTAATGGAGGCGTTGATTATTTTGTCTGTCTGTATCACTCCCGTTTCCGAAATATAGGAAACGATGATATCGAACTCCAGGTCGGTTACATCGTCGTACCCTTTGGCCTTGGCCGCCGCATTCATGGCGATCAGTTCCGATTGCAGGACGGTAATCGTACCTTCATATTCTTTTTTACCCATCTGTATGCCAAGCCCCTTTTTGCCGGTGGCGAACAGAACTTCTTTCTGACGTTTGGATTTATATTCAATGGCACGCAATCCGGTAACAGGCTTACCGAGCAGAACCACAGTTATATCAACCCAAGCGTATTGTTTTGAACTATAATTAGCCATTACTCACTTGTTTTATTAAAAGGATTATCAAATGACAGATCAACATTGATTTCTTTGAGCAAAGCGGTAGGTACAACCTTCGCCTGCACTTTTAGCGCATTCGTTGAAATCAAGTCCTGATTAGGGTCTATGTAGGCAGTAAATCCTGAGATTTCACCTTCCATATTCGTATTTACGGCACGAATCAACAACTGTTCGTAATACTTACATATTGGCTGCGGCAGCTTGCCGGTTTCCGGATCAACAGCCACACTGTCCAGTATTTCGTCAATGTAGGTCTTATAACATATTACCAAGGCCTTCTGGATTACACGGGTTAAGCTTAAACGATGATAATCGTTGGTTGTTGCAACGGCTGTCGGATCATCGTTGAGATAGTAACCGTTCTTTCCTATATAGGTACGGTAAAAGATATAACCTGCATCATGCAGTGCGTTCCAAAGACTGTAACTTTCCTCAGGCTTCTTTCCGTTTGTCAGATAACCGTCCGCAACCAGGCTACCGTCACGGACACGGGCCAGCGAAATATTTACTGCACAAGTGGCAAGACGCCCCAAAACCTTGCCGATAGCCGCCGAGTAATATTCACTTGCTCCATATTTACCGTCTGAGGCCATCACAACAGACACGCTGTCCTGGCTCCCCTCTCGTGGTTGGTATAAGCTGTCGGTTGTACCATTCCAGGCAAGGGCCGGTAGCAAGACTACAAACGGGGCAATCTGTTTCAAATAAGATTCCACAACCTGCTGAGCCGCTGTTACGGCTGTAACCACGTCCTGGTCTATACCGCTTGTTACGGTTGGCTCGTACTCGGCATCCGGATTACGGTTTATGCCCACCAGTCGGATACGTCCGGCCGCTGAATCAATCAGCGTTTTTAGCGGAGATCCGGCTTCCATTGAACAGATTTCGGTCAAAGTCTTAGCCGCGTCAACTACCAACAGATGCAGTTCTGCGCCATCACCGGCCGATTCATAAAAACCCAGAACCTCTTTATATGCCAACGGATTATTTTCTGCCGTCAGTCCCAATTTCTTCAAATCTGCTGTAGAGGCAATCACATAGACCTTATTAAGCTCCAGTGTAGACGAAACTGCCGTACCCGTCAGAATCAATCCGGCAATACCGTCGTCCGAAAGGGTTACAGCCCCGATATTGCCATTACCCAGCGTTATATTTACATTTGGTAAACTCATATTAATTACGTTTTAATAGTTTTTGAACACCTTTCAAACCCAGCCAAAGAGCCAGGACAGAAAGTGATATTTTCCCGATCCGCATCCACGTTTCCTGCCACCAAGTAAGGCGGTTCACTTCAACCTCGACGGGTTGGGGCACATAGATGATGGAATCTTTAGCAGGCAGGTAGACCGTATCGTGTACGGTCTCCAAGTCATAATCCAACCGCCCATTCTCGAACGTCAGGTGGCTGTTCATGCCTTGCGATTTCAGTTCATCGTATGCTTTCAGGATAACCCGGTTATTGCTGTCACACTCGAACAGTGCGGTCAGAAGCGCTGAATCCGCAGGCAGATAAACAGGAACCAGCCGTTCAGTAACAAGATTACCGGGTAGGTTCACGGGAGCGCGGCTCGCATTCTTCGGCCCTCTGCAGCTCAATACGCACAGGGCAAGCAGCAACATGAGGACAGTTATTGACTTTCTCAACAGCCCGGCGAAGTCGGGCCAGTTCCTTACGTATCGCATTAATCTCTTTTTTTAGCGGTTCGACAACTTGTTCCATCAGGATAGACATTCCATTTTTTACATTTTCCAGTTCGTCGCCCCGTGTATCCGCCTTAGATGCTTCCACCTGCGCCCTTAATCCTTCTACCTCCGCCTCATACTTATTACGCAGCAGTTTAGCTGTAAGCCACGAGCTGAACGGTGCGGTAACGATTGCGGCGATTATGGATATTATTTCTGGTATTCCCATCCTGATTTCACAGAGTTACATTATTTGTTCAACAATTCCCAACCGGCTTCAACATCTTTCATTACGGCCGGGATACCATTTTCTACCTGGCTTATCGCAGCGGCAAAGGCGCACATCGTACCTTTATCGGCCACATCCGGAACAAACGTCGTGGGAACTTCCATTTCTTTGCAAACACGCGTAATATAGCCTGAAGTATTGTTTTCGCTTCGTGGAGCCCACCGGTTGATAAAGTCCGCTATTGTTTTACAACCGTGCTTATGACGATAATTCTGCAATAGCTTTATCAACGCACGATAGCCGTGTGCCATATCTGTAAATTCTTCAAACGTGTTGTCCCTCTTTGCCATAGCAGGCACTTCTCCCTTCCAGTCGGTAGCATCCGAATTGCGGATGTTACCGGGATTATTATTTCTGATACCTCGCGGAGTGCCCATAATTATGCGCTTTTATATTCTGACATAATAGCTCCCATCGCGTCTTTCTTTTTAGGAAGCACGATAAAGTAATGACGGAAGTTCACAAGGCTTCGCTGGTTAAGCGGGTCTGTTTTTGCCTCCGAGTAATACATCTTTGTGCTGCCCGCTGCTTTAAACACGCGTTTGGTATAGAAGGCAACTGAAGCCTGATATTCATTAGTACTTGCTGCCGTTCCGAATGCAACCTTTGTTCCGGCTGTCTTGTAAACCGGATTGTCCGAATACTCGTACACCTCGAATCCGTACAGGTTGGCAATTTTACCGGTAGTATAATTATAATACTGATCTTTAAACTTCTGGTCTGTCAGAAGCAAATCGTTAACGTGATCGCTACACAAAACAAGACGCCTTCCCTGTACGGGAATCTTCATTTTATCGAATTTATCCTTAAGCGCGATAATGTCTGAGATTTGCAAACGTTTTCGTCCGGTAGTACCACCACCAACAACCTCACCGGAGGTTTTCAAAACCGGGGTTTTGGCACTGTCGCTGTCCGGAGCCAACGCATGGATAGCCTTGGCAAATTTCTTTTCCTTTATCGCGTCTGCGTGGCGTTCCTTCAAGCTCGACATCTTGTCGTAGGAAGAAGCGTACAATTCATCGTCCGTTACCGGTGTCGGCTTGGTTTGGAACTTATCCAGGGAGAACACCGCGTCGGTATCAGTAATATCCTGTACTGCCAAAGGGTAGGTCGTGTTATTGACCAGCACTTCCGGATCACCGCCGACATCAATCATGTGGATTACGTCATTCTCAGCATACTGCGAATAGTCCGGCAGTCCGTCAAGAAAGGTTGCCACATCACCGGAACGAAGTGTTTTGATTAATTCGCCAGTCCATACCTCGGTCAGCACCCCTTCGCAAAGTGCTCCGGAAGGCAAGAAAGGACCGGCCACTAATGATACGCTGACAGCGGTAGCGGCTCCGGCTATAGCCGGAACGCCCATCACGGCGGCAACCATAACGCCCATCACCGCATTAAACAGCAGGGCTGTAATAGCTTTGATTCCTTTTGATTCCATTTGTTTTTTGATTTGTTTGATTGATTAATAATTAGGACAGTCCACACCATATTCAGCCTTATACAGCTTCATATAAGTGGCCTTGTCGTTTGTTCTCAGTTCCATAATCTTGTCGGCCGGAACGTCTGAAAGTTTCTTCCACTCACCGGAAGCGGAATTTCCTCCGGATAGTCGGATCACGTCAGTTGGTTTCTGCGCCGGTGTCATGGCTTCGAAGGTCATCTTCAAAGTTTCAAGACCGACCTTTTTGCCGAGCTCGACAAAATGGCTCTTCTTTTCTGCCGTAATTCGACGTTCGTTAATGGCGTTTTCTACCACGGTGGTTATACCGGCCAATTGCATTTCTTCCTTTTCCTTTCTCAGTTGCTCGTTGGCCGTTTTATAGCCCAACAGCACTTCGATTGTGGAAAGGATTTCTTTTTCCGTTGCCGTTTCCGGCAGCCCAAGTTTCAGGGCGATTGCTTTAAAATCCATCTTTTCGTCTGATTTTTGAGTGTTATTAATAAGCAGCGGGAGGTTTTCCGAGTCCTCTCCGGCTACCAGTTTTAATTCTTTTCCCTGTATATTCAACATTAGCGGCAGGGCGTTGTCATTACCGCCGATGTCAACCATGCTGACTTCGGTAAGTTTGCTCCTTGTGACGGTCGCACGGTATTGTCCCGGCTTGGCAAGCTCCGGAGCGTCGCTATACTCCAAGACTTCCACATTGGCGGATGCCATACGCAGGGTACCTTTTTCCCATTGTGCCTTTGCCTGTTTGGATTCCTCGCGGACCTCATCAAACCAGGGCTCGCCGGTAACGCGTTCACCCTCTTTTTTCACGTCTTTGATACAGCCAATAATCACGCCACGCCAGTGCATCCAGAGCAGAACGGGGTTTTTCTCATACTGGGAAATATCCATTCCCGCCGTGCTGATCCAGGTTCCGTAACAGTTGACCGACTCGTCACTGATTACAATTCGTTTTCCCATTTTTTATAAAATCGTTGTTTGCTGCAAACATATTATCGTAAATACACCTGTCAAAATAAGCGTGCAACGGTTGCACACTTTTATGTAATGGTTACACACTTCTATGTAACGGTTACACCCTTAATTGCCGGGGCACGATTTCCTTTACAATTTTGCTGAAAAGCTAATATCAATTTTATGGCAACATCAAAGAAAGAACTTGAAAAAACAAAGGAGCTGGCAAGGCTCTATTACTTGAACGGAGATACACAAAAGCTGGTTGCCGAGAAGGTCGGAGTTTCCCGCGTAACAATAAACAAGTGGGTTAATGATGGTGGCTGGGACGCGCTACGCACAGCCAAGTCCATCACTCGTAAGGAGCTTGTGGCGAAAATTATGAGAAAGGCTGACGAAAGGCTGGAAAGTGGGGATATGACAGCCGACGAAATGGCAAAGCTGGCAGCCAGCATTGAAAAAATAGATAAACGTACCAATGCCACAACCATTATAGAGGTACTCACTTCCTATAATAACTGGCTGGTAGCTCGCACCCAGATAGACAAGGAACTGACAGTGGATTTCCTGAAAATGACCAACCGCTACCAGGATATATTTATCGCGGAACAGGTTTCGGCCGAAAATCCGGGGCTATAATATATAAATGTATATGGCGACACAGATAAGTCAGAAAGAAGCATTGAAAAGGTGGAAGCAGCTTTGCGAGACCATCCAGAACTTTTCCACCGTCAACACAGCCGAGACAAAGGCCGAGCAGATGGAACGCATCAGCCGCGCCCGGAAAGATTACGCCTATTTCGTGGAATATTACTTTCCGCATTATTGTACCGACAGCGAAACTGGCAAAGTTATCCCTTCCGCAAAGCACCATATTGAGGCGGCGAAAAAGATACTGAAACGCCGGACATTGAAGGCGGTTTTCAAATGGGCACGTGGCCAAGCCAAATCTACACACATGGACGTCATGATTCCGATGTGGCTCATGGCACAGAAGCGACGTGAAATAAACGTTATGGTATTGGTGGGCAAGTCGGAGGATGCCGCCTGCACCTTGCTTGGCGACATTCAGGCAGAACTACAATACAACAAACGATATACCCACGACTTCGGAACTAAATACAATGCCGGAAACTGGCAGGATGGCGAGTTTGTAACCTCAGACGGCGTAGCCTTCTTTGCCCGCGGTCGTGGACAGTCTCCGCGTGGTCTCCGTTACAGGAACCGGCGACCGGACTATATCGTTATCGACGACCTCGACGACGACGAATTGTGTGAAAATGACAGCCGTGTCCGTAAACTGACCGAATGGGTAAAAGAAGCCCTTTTCGGTGCGTTCGGGGCCGAAGGCGGGCGTTTTATCATGGTGGGTAACCTTATCAGCAAATGCAGCGTATTGGCAAACATAGCCGCATCAAAAGGCGTAGAAGTAAGTCAGGTAAACGTCCTGGACAAGAACGGCAAATCCGCCTGGCCGGAATACTGGACACCGGAACGCATCCGGGAAAAGCGCGAGTTCATGGGCTACCGGGCCTTTGAAAAGGAATACATGAACAACCCGATCAAAGAAGGTTCGGTATTCCGCAAGGATTGGATTCGGTGGAAAAAGATATTGCCGCTCGACAAGTACGATGAAATTGTCGCCTATTGCGACCCCTCATTCAAAGGCTCTACAAAGAACGACTACAAGGCCATCAAGGTTTGGGGCAAAGCCGGAACAGAACTGCACCATATCCGCGCTTTTGTCCGGCAATGTTCCGTTGCGGAAATGGTACGCTGGTTCTATGACTTACACGAAAGCCTGCCGGAAGGGGTTATCTGCAAATACATGATAGAGGCGAATTTCCTGCAAGACACCTTGCTTGACGATTTCGAGGAAGAAGGAAACCTTCGCGGATACCAGTTACCCATACAGGCCGACAAGCGCAAAAAGCCGGACAAGTTCCAGCGTATCGAAGCGGTATCGCCGCTTTGGGAACGCGGTTTTGTCTTTTACAACGAGGATTTACAGAATGATCCGGACATGCTGGCGGGTATCGAACAGACACTTTCAATCGAAAAAGGCAGCAGCACACACGATGATGGTCCCGACGCTGATGAAGGTGCAATCAATGTATTGCAGAAGCATTCAAGAATACAGAAGTTTAAACCGAGCATCGGCACACGCCGGTCTCCTAAAAATATATGGTAAGATGAAACAGTTTATTAAAGACCTTATCTTGAGTTACAGGATAAAACGTGCCATTCGCTTGGCAGAAGAACTTTCCAGAGTTAGCAAACGCCGGTATCTTGTCCTTATGGTGGCAGGCATTCCTAAAGTATATTCCAAACAGGAACTGAAAAAGATGATTACCCAAAGGAAATTCCGTAAGGGTACAACCATTCAGGATCTGGAGAAGAAAGCAATCCTTATAACCGGGTAAGCCTATGTTTCTGACCGAAGAAGATTATATCGTGGCAAGCAATACGGCACTGAACGTATTACAGCAATGTTCGGAGGAAAAACGGGAAACCGCCGAACGGATGGCCATTGAGGAAGTGTCCGGCTATCTAAGAAGCCGGTACGATGTGAAGAAGATTTTCGCCGCCTCCGGTAGCGAGCGGAATAACATTATCGTGCTCCGTACCTGCGATGTATCCTTGTACCATCTTTCTGCGTGGCTGCCAAACAAGATGGGGCACGAAATAAGGAAAGAACGTTACGAACTTGCCTTGAAATGGTTGGAAGGCGTACAGGCGGGCAAGATAATTCCTGACCTTCCCACCGTAACCGGAGAAGATGGCGAGGAAGACGTGAACAACCCTGTCAAATGGGGTTCCGGAAGACAAAATACTTATATATGGTAGATTATGGCAAAAAGAAACAAATATAATCCAGGCATGAAGATTGGAGGATTCAACCTGGCATCGGCAAAAGACCGTCGTCGGCTTCAGTCGCTGACGGTAGAACTGAAGCTCCAGGCCGAAGCCTTGACGCAAAAGGATATGCGTTCATGGCGTCAGGCGTGGCAACAGGCTATCGACATCGAAAACCCGCGCCGGGAACGGTTGTATGATATTTACCGGGATGTGGAAGTAGACCTGCATCTTTGCGGTTGTGTGGACCAGCGTAAGGGATTCGTTCAGAAGAAAGGCTTCAAACTCGTAGATGCCAAAGGGAAACAGAACGATGATGTTACCCGGCTTTTTGAAGCGGTTTGGTTCAAGGATTTGGTCGGTTATATACTGGATTCCCGATATTGGGGACATTCGCTTATCCAGCTCGGCGATGTGGTGAGCATCGACGGGGAAATGCGTTACACGGGCGTAGAACTGGTGAACCGTAAGCACGTAATACCGGAATACGGCGTAATCATCCGGGAACAGAGCGACGAATGGAGGTTGGGTATGCCTTACCGGGAAGGACCTATGGCCGACTGGGTGGTGGAAGCCGGTAAGCCGAAGGATTTGGGCTTATACCTGAAAGCGGCAACGCAAACCATACCGAAAAAGAATATGCTTGCCTATTGGGACCAGTTCGGGGAAATATTCGGTATGCCAATCCGTATCGCCAAAACAACGGCACGAGACCCGAAAGACAGGAGTCAGATAGAGAACATGCTGGCCTCTATGGGTGCGGCCGCATGGGGCCTGTTCCCGGACGGAACCGATATTGACATCAAGGAGACGACACGGGGCGATGCCTTCAACGTCTATGACAAACGTATTGATCGGGCCAACTCGGAACTGTCAAAAGGTATCCTGAACCAGACAATGACCATCGACAACGGTAGCAGCCTCTCACAGTCGGAAGTCCATTTGGAAGTGTTCGAGAATGTGGTCGAAAAGGATGCCGACCTCGTAAAAGACATCGTAAACGACCAGCTCCTGCCACGCATGGTAAAGCACGGTTTTCCGGTAAAAGGGCTGCACTTTGAATGGGACGACAGCGTGGACTATACGCCGGAACAGCAGTTGGAATACGAAAAGATGATTGCAGACCGCTACGAGGTTGACCCGAAATATTTCATCGACAAATACGGCGTTCCCATTATTGGTAAAAAGACTGTTCCGGACACTTCCGCACAACTGGCACAACCTTTTTTCGACTGAGCCCGGATGATTATGCCGGGCTGCACAAAAGAATAGGTTTGCTATATCTGGAGGAAAACCTGCAATTATCCGACACTGACGATTACCCGGACGTGTCGGGTGTTGAATCCGCCTTCGAAAAGGCGATGAAGTGGCTGCATAGTAAACGTATCTTCGGAGCGGGCATGCTGAAAGAAAAGCCGGTCCGCCGATTGATCGAGGAAACCGCGGCTTACCTTTCAAAAGGCATTGAGCGTGGTATTATACAGGAATCGCCGTCAGAAGCTATGATCTCCAGCCTTCGGGAAAGTGCCGGTGTGTTTTCCGGATTCAAAACGTTTCACGAGATGAAAGAAGCGGCCAACCTGTTGCTGGATGGAAACGGCGATCTAAAACCGTTTGAACACTTTTCAAACGACGTTCAAAAGATTAATGACACCTATAACAAGCACTATCTAAAGACGGAATATAATTTCGCTATACAGAGTGCGGAAATGGCGGCCAAATGGGAAGAACAGCAGGATGACGGGGACGGTCGTTATTTACTCCAATACCGTACAGCGGGGGATAAGAAGGTACGCCCCGCACATCAGGAAATGAACGGTATTACGCTGCCGGCTTCTGACCCGTTCTGGGACAAATATTATCCTCCGAACGGCTTTAACTGTCGTTGTACCGTCCAAAAGGTACGCGCCGCCAAATACCCGGCAACTGACAGCAAAGAAGCCATGGAGACCGGGGACAAGGCAACCGAGGGCAAATACGCCGAAATGTTCCGCTTCAATCCGGGCAAACAGCGTGCGGCTTATCCGGCTTACAACTCGTACACAATAAAAAAGTGCGCCACCTGCAAAAAGAGCGGGTTTAAACTGGCGAAGATACCCAGTAACGAACTTTGCGCTGCTTGTCCGATTATTCATGAGTGTGCCGGGGACATCGCCAAATCACAATCGGCCATTGAGCGGAAGCACTACCTACGGGAAATGCAGCCGCTACTAAAGAAAAAGGTCCTTTTAGAGATTGACGGGATAAAGAAAAGCGTAGGATTCCGCAAAACCGGAAATGAGCATCTGTACAGCGATACGTTCGGCCGTTCCTCCGTTCTAAAGAAGGAACACCTTTCAGGTCTGGACAAGGTACTGGAAAAAGCGGTCTATGTAAAAACCTCCGACTCACTCAGTCATGACAGGAAGGATAAAATCAAACGGTTTTATTATCTAAAGTCAGAGATAGAAGGGAAAACTGTTTATTTGAATATTGCGGAAACGGATGAAAGGTCAAATAAAGGTGTCGTTTGGCATAACCGGTTTTTATATTCGATTACTGATAAAATAAAATAAAAGCACCCGTTTGCGCCGTCTTAGGTTCCAAGACCAGGTGTGGCCACAAAACGAATGCTTTTATACCGCAAATATACAACTAATAATTTAAAACCCAATCCTATGGACGGAGATTTTAAGAAAGAAGTCATTGACCGGTCGATAGAGGACATCAAAACCGAGTTTGACGAGGAATTTGACAGGAATTTCGAGCGCAGGGCTTTCTTTGACGAGAAACAGTGGCCGGAACGGAAGTTCGACGACGGGGTCGGTACCCTGATGCAGCGGCACGGCGGACTGCGCCGGAGCATCAAGAGCCGGAAACGCCGGGGCGAGCTGGTGTATTCGTCTAACTTGCCATACGCCCAGATTCATAATGAAGGCGGGGAAATTAAAGTTACCCGGAAGATGAAGGGGCATTTCTTCGGCAAACTAAAAGAGACGCGTGGTAAATACCAGTACAAGAAGAACGGCGAACGCCGCGGTAACAAACGCAACCGGGAACTGTCCGAAAAGGAACAGTTTTACCTGGCGATGGCCTTGAAGAAAGTCGGCTCTGCCATCAAGATGCCGGAACGCCGCTTTATCGGATCCGGGCGCAATACCGACCGGATCATCCGGGAAATAACTGAACAGAACTTCGAGGAATATTTAAAGAACCATCCAATCATAGACAAATGAGAAAGATTTTATACCAGGAACTAAAGAAACGCCTGTCGCGCCTTTTAATGGCCGACAGTGGCGACATCGAGTTGGTATCGGAAGAACGTATCAAACAAATGACAGAAGCCGGAGAAACGCCCGATTTTGCGATAAAACATTTTGGATTATGGAACCGGCAAGTGGAGTTTATCGAGGAAGAAGCGCATTTCCCGATGCCCGCCGTATTTATTGAGTTCGGACGCCTGGCATGGCGACACCAGCAAGGGGGATTACAGGACGCAGACCTGACTGTCGGGCTGCACATCCTGACAATAGCACAGCCGGAAGGGTACGACGGTGAGGAGTTCCACCTGGATTTGCTCGACAAGATAAACCGCTGCCTGCACGGGTTCACCGGTGAATATTGGGGTTCTTTCAAGCGTTCGGCATCTATACCTTGTCACGACCACGAGGAAATACTGGACGATACGGAGGTTTATCAAACACTTTTGTATGACGATTCGGCGGTGAAGAAACTGGTTAAACATCCGGTTCCGCCTGAGTTTATCAGTCGAAAAGGCTAAGCTGTAATTCGTTTACTTTTTGCGCCACCTTGGGGTTGGCCGCGGCATTGATATAGTTGTAGAAGGTCTTTTCTGTGATACCATAAATAGGATAAATGTATCTGCGCCAAATCTCCCGGTTAGACAGTCCGGTTTTGGCGTATTCGTCGTAAATTGCATTTACCTCAGCAACACGGCGTGCGTATGAACATCCTTTTAAGCTCATTTACCCCAGATATTTAGTTTCAATTACAAATTTATCGAATTGACACCAACGAGCAAAATAAAAGGCGGGATAGTTTTACACTTCTCGCCTTTTGATAATCATTCATCCTGCAGTCCTTCTTCTTTTAACCGTTTCTTTTCATCTTCAATTATCTGATTTATATAATTTACTGATACAGCAGGTAATATAAACCAAACAGGCTTTCCATGAGATGTGGGTACGCCCAAGCAAATTGAACGACCTTTTTGCTTATCTTCTCTATCCCATTCATTACGCGCAACATTCCATCTCATACCAAAACATTTTCCACCTTCCCAATCTAATTCGGCTATAGAAAAAGAGTGAAGTCCACCATCAAAAAGGACGTTCACGTTTGCAACATACTTTTTCGGGAAAATTACATCCACAGCTTTAAAATATTTCATCATATAATTTATTGTTTAAAATTTGTCCCACAAAAATATGTTCAATTATCGGTAATCCCAAAAAGTCAGAATTGTTTCATAACATTCTGAAAAATAAACCTATATAATGAGAAAGCGGTAGCTTACAGCCCCGCTTTCTCATTATATAGGTTTCAACCCCTTTAAAAACGTCTTTTTTCAATCTATTCTATTTTCTCCACATAAATCCCAACCAAATCAGCCAAATCTTGATAAACCGCCTGTCCGGTGTCGCGGGTGCATTTATAAATCACTCCATTCTGCGAATAATACTTTCCGGTAAACAACTCCATATTGTTATTATATGGTATTGGGTCATCAATCGTACCAGCGTTTTCTTCATTTATTTCTTCATACAAAGCTGCAGTTTCAATACTTGGCGGCTGGTTTTCCAGTACCGGATTAATATCCTGGCGAACGCGGAACAAACTTTCGCCATAAGTAACACGGCTTTTCGCCTTCAGCTCTTTGCCTATAAACGACTCCCAGGACGGGTGAAGATCCTTAACCGCCAGCGCGTCGTTGTTAGACAAGTCGACAGAATTTATTGTCATACGGGCAAATAGTACCGCCTGCTGTTCCGGGGTTGACCCTTGTTTTGAAACGGCGTCCTTGACCTGTTGCAATGTCATACTTGTCGGGGTTGGATACCCGGTAGAGTAGTCCATCGCGGTTAGTACGTCAATACTGTCTGCCGCCTCGATTTCGTTCAAAAGCGTTAAAGTGTTATTGTTATATGCTGACAGGTATCGCGTCATATCATTTACAATAAACTGAGCCTCCTGCGATGTCACCTCAATAACGCCCTCTGACGTAACTATTGAAACATTATCACCTTCTGATGCCTGCGCCTGGCTACGCAGGAACAACAGTCCCTGCTCAGACATTTCTATTGTTTTGCCATCCAAAACAAACTTTGCGGTTGCCTCCGTACTTCCACACCAAAATGATATTATCTGCTGTACGTCGCTCAGATCCGGCTTAAACAGGAATGTTTCTTCCATATAGTTAATACCGTTTGTCTGGCCTTCATCTGTTTCCGGATTCTCCTGGACATCCCAACGGACGTTCCACTTATTCAGGTCGGCGTTGATGCACTCAAATAACGATACGCCAGCTGTTCCTTTTACTCTTTTCATTTTACTACTGTTTATTGTTAAATTTAAAGTTTTCGTTCTACTAAACATTTTCCGGCACATAAGCCGAAATATAAGTTGTTACTTCGCATGATACGATTACGCGCCCGGAACCCTTGCACTGAGGACAGGCAACGCCGTCTTTCATGCCTTTGCCTTCACACACCTTGCATGCTACGATATGCGGCGGGATTGTCCTTTCGCGTTTAGGACTTGGTTCCACACTGGCCGGCTGCGATACAGCCGGTTGTTTTGTTTGTTTTCTTTTAAATCTGTCTAAGATACTGTTCATAGTTTTTTGAGTTTTCATTGTTCTTCTTTCCATTCAATTGTTACGACTGCTTTCAGCCGCTTTTTTCCTTTGCAGACAGGGCATTCCTGCTTTATATGTTCCCCGTACTCGTCTAATCCCCAAAACCACCCATTGCCGTGGCAATAGGTACATTTGAAGCCGCCCAGTTCCATTCGCTCAACAGGTTGTTCATTCGGGAACATGGGCGGCTGGACAAATAATATAGGTTGTTTCTTGCTCATGCTTCCGTCATGCCTAAAGGAATACAAACCCATGCCCCATTCTCGTTCTTAACTTCAGCCCGGATAAACTGTTTGCTGATTGCAGGCTGGTAGCTTTCCTCGATTATCTGTACACCTTCCATGAATCGTTCGCTGCCGGATTCTTCCGCTATTTTACGAAGCTGTACAACGCGGCTTGCCTTCAGGGTGCCTTTAGCGTCACGCGCCAATAGCCTGAGCACCATTTTAACCAAGGATTGTGTCTTTGCGTCGCTTGCCAGCCCTTCGATGTATTCCTTCACGATTGCGATACCGTCTTCCACCGTGTCCCTGTAACCGTCTGTTACATACACGCCAACCGTTATACGTTTATCACCTGCCGAATTGGTAAAGGTATCGGATCGTTGCCCGTCCTTCTTCAACTTAAGCACGTCGGCCTTCATTTCTATTACATTGCGGAAATCATCCAGTATGGACTGTTTTGTTTCCTTAATACCTTGACTTAGGCACTCCAGCGACGGAATGGCGCGTTCAATTGTTTCATCCACCAGGTCACGATAAGCCTCACGATCACGCTTAGCCTGTTCCTTTGCGTTTTTAGCCGCCTGTGCAGCCTTAAATTCTTCAAACTGCTGTTTTTCCTCAGCTGTCATTTCTACTGTCTGTTTTACTTCTTCCATGATTCTGTCAATTTAAAAGTTGATTACTATTATTGTTTTCTTCCTCTTTTCTTCGGATAATCCGGAGCTTGATATTTACCGTTTCCAGTTCGTCGACGGTCAGTTTCCGGAACTCCTTACCGGAAATCCGGGGATTCATACAGTAGGCATCCACCCGGCTCCAGTCTGTTGTATCAATACCGATTTTCTGTAATTGTTTTAAAACTGCGGACCGCTTGCGTCTCAGTTCTTCCCGGTAAAGCTCACGGGCTTTCAGGTTTGAGTCCTGACGTTGCAGTTCATCACACATTGCGTCGTACTCCTTTTCTGTCATTTCCCTGAGCGATTCCGTCCGCCCACCGGTGTACTGACTTACAAGCGATGCTTTCAACTCATCCTTATCCGCCGTAGGCAAACGGTTAAGAAGGACATAAAACCGTGCGTAGTTACGTGCTTTCATTCAAAATCCTCCTCCTTTAGTCCGTATTCGGCCATCAAAGCGTCATGCGATAAGGCTGAGAGCCGTTCCGATAGTTCTGTGAAAATAAAAGATTGGTCACTGTGTGAAAATCCCTCGGATTTTTTGATTGCGTAATTCAAGATTGCTTCTATAGCTTCGTCCATAAGAATTATGATTTATGTTGTTCGACTTCTTTTATTGCCACCTTGCAACCTGTGGCATCGACTATTTTGTTTGCCAGCTCCAGATTGTCTATCTCAATCACAATCAGTCCGGCCGTTTTTGCCCTCCGTACCCGAATGTCGCAAGGATATTCGCCCTCGTTCCAAAGCAGGAGCACATGGGCGGCATATTGGGGCTCCATGCCCAACTGATAAACCGTTATCTTACTCATTGCTTCCATTTTTTGATTTGTTCTTGTCACTCCAATATCGTTCAGCCAGTTTCGGGTAAGCGACGTATTCGCCGGTTTCGCCGATAAAACGGCCTTTGCTGAACGCCTTCCCGCCTTCAACCCATATTTTCAGCGTGGCATCATACATCACGCTTTCGGCGGCATCGCCTTTGGGGTTCTTGCCTTTGGCATGGCTAATGAAGATAAACAGCTTGTTCGGGAAGGCTTCCTTCAGGGTGATGTAGTCGCGGTAGCTCATCCGGGTGTACTGGAAACTGTCCACCACGACGATATTGTAACTCTTATGCTGGCGAAGCCTTTTCTTCAAGGCTTCCATATCTTCCTGTATGAATGCCAAACGGCGGCTCACTTCCGACATTCCGTGCATCCGGAGGTTGTTCTGCACCGTCAGGCAGGCTCCTTCTTCCAGGCTGTCGTAAACCACACGGTCGTATTTACAAAGCTCTTTGCACAGTTGCATGACAAACGAAGTCTTACCGTTGCCGCTGTTTCCCCAGATAAACCACACACCGACACGTTCCGGCGTGCCGAACGCGTCCTTCCATTTCCCCTCGAAAGGGAAAGTATTGTATTTCTTGTCCAATATATCCTTTACGCTCAATGCTCGTTTCATACCCTTTTTGAATAGTGTTCAAATGTCGTTTGAACGGTTGTCGTTATTATTCATTCATTCGTTTTGCCCGGTGGATGGCTTTCTTTACCCGGCGGAGGTCGAAGTCGCACGGCTCGGCATCCCGGATAACCTCGTCTATCTTCTTTTTATCGCTCAACCCGTTGGCCACGCAAATGGAATACACGTCGGTGGCAGAAGTTTCTTCCAGCTCGAAATACTTTCGTCCCATACGGCTGAAAAACTCCTTATATCCCGGTTTCCTGTAACGCAGGCCGCGCTCAATACGCTTTTTGATATAGTCGGTACTCATGAAGATGATCCCGCTTTTGTCCTCCAGCTTGTTGTACAGGCTGATGAAGTAATGGAAGACCGGCTCGGTCAGCTTGTCGGCTTCGTCGAATATCAGCAGCGGGGCTTCCATTTGGATAATGTCGTCCAGGATCAATCCCCATATTTCGCGGATATTGTGCCCGTCTGTCCGGATTCCGACCTTGTGGGCTATCTCACGCACGAAGTCGCCCTTCTTCATATCCTCGGAGCAAAGGATATAGAAAACCTCCTTGTGCTCTTCCGTGTAGATGCGTGCCGTCGTAGTCTTTCCGCATCCGGCTTCACCAACCACCCACGTTACGTTGCGCCAGTGCTGGGCATCGTCCAGCGCGTAGCTTATTTCCTGGTAAGCGGATGTTTCCACAATCTGCCAGCCTGTTTCAGCCTTTCCGCTGCCCACCTGCGAGGCGATGTTGCGGAACATGTCGTCCGAAATATTCTCGTATTTCCCGTTCATGATGCTGCTGATCGTGCCGACACTCGTGTTTTTCAGACTGCCCGCAGCCTTGTTCTGGCTGGGGTATTTGGCGACGTATGCCCTGAGAGCTTCACGGATCGCGTCTTTTTCTTTGGTACTTAATGATTCCATATTGTTTGTATTTTATTGATTTCTTATTTCCTGCTTTATAATTTGCCTGCCACTTTCCGGTAGTCCACCTCGTTGTTTTCTTTCAACTGGTCCCAGGTCATGAGGCTTGCCTTCTTGGTGGTCCTGCCCAGCCCAATTTCTTCCGGGTCACGGCTGTATTTCCCGGTTCTGCGGTCGATTTCGCGCTGCACTTCTTTGGTCACGCCTTTCAGTTTCGGGGTGCTCAGCCCGTTCTGTTCCGGGGCAACGCCGTAAGCGTATTCTATTTCTTTCGCTATCACCTGGCGTTCTATGCGGTCGCGTATATTCGCTTCCTGCTCCCTGCGGATAAATTCAGCCTCGCCCTCTGCCTGGTCCTGAATGGCACGGTGCACAACCATGTAAGGCTCGGCCACACGTTCAAACCGGAGCTGCCCGGCATTGTCTTTCCAGTAAAGGCGGATGCTTCGGAGGTCGTTCGGGTCGTATTTGACATAGAACTTGCGGTATGTGTTTTTCCGTCGCCATTCGTGGTCAGGTTCTCCGGGTGCCGAGAACACCTCGTAAGGTTTCTTCAACTTTCCGATGGTTATCTGTATGCCCTGGTCGGTGAACGTAGCCGGGCGTTTTGCCCATATCCAGAAGATGTCCACCATATCGTGTACTGTCACCACGTCGGTTTCCTCGTTCTCGCTCTTTTCATACATTTCGATGCGGGGGATACCTGTCGCCGGGTGCGGTGCTGCGTTCCAGGCACGGCGTGCTTCGGCGTAATGTGCTTTCAACTCGTCCAGGGTGAAAAGCCGGTCTTTGTTTTCTTCTATGAATTCCAGGTTCGGACGGCTTTCTGCTTTCGTCGCCGTGATATTCATACCGGTAAACCGCCAGTCCTTATGCAGTTCCTGCGATTGGAACCTGCCAAATATGCTTTCAATCGTCTTGCTTTGGCCGCTGTACGGGGCGGTCGGGCGGTGGATATGGCATATCAGGTCAAAGAATCCTACCTCTTTCGAATCCTTCTCCTTTTCCAGCCGCTTGTGTCCGCCCTGGTTGTCGTGCACAATCTCGAAAGGCTTGTGCCCGCTCACCTGGATCGCCATGCGGTAGGCGTTATATTGCGCCTCGAAATTCTCGTGGTCGCTGATATAGTAGCCCAGAAGGACCTCGCTGTATGCGTCGATTACCTCGTACACCATCGTGGTGCGTATCTTTCCTTCCTCGTCCCTGTAATACAAGTTCAGCTTCGTTCCGTCACCGTACCAGAGGGTGTCGCGCCTGTCGGGTAGTTTGGTCTTGTGCTTCCTTCCGTAACGCTGGTGGGCTGCCAGTTCCCCAAACACGGCGTCATACCAAAGAGGCTCTATTTCCGGGCGTTCGAACCATTGCACCATGCTCCGTTTGCTTTTGAGCGGTTTCCAGTCCTTTTCCAAGGCGATGCGGTTTATTTCATCGAATATCTGCGCATAATTATAGACCGGGACACGGCTCCGGCGCAGGGCAATCAGCTGGCGGCCCATCTCCGGGATAATCTTGACGGTGCTTTTGTTGCCGACCTTTCCGGAGATAAGGGATATATACCCCTCTTTCTTGTAGCGACGTATCTTTTCCCTCAGACGTGCCTGGTTTTCCGGCAGGGTATGATGGTATATATCGCGTAAGTTCTCACTCGTAGCGGCTACGTTTTCCCATAGGGTGGCCAGGCTGTTGCCCAGCATCTTCCGGCTGGTAGTCTTATCCTCCAGGTCATATATGAGCGCGTTCAGAACCGAAGCGTTCAACGTGTATTCCGCTTTCAACTTGTCGCTGAGACCGGTTTCCACACCGTTCATTTCATACCGGTAGTCCTCGTAAAACGAACGTGCCTTGTCGTCTGTCTTTACCCTGTCTCTCATACGCTGTTGTTTTAATATCTGCTCCGGATCGCCTTTTCTTTCCACGAAACGGATTTTGTATTTTTCAGGGAGCGAGGAATAGATGATCAATGCGTAAGAACCTTCGCCACCGCCACGTTGGGCACGTCTGATATTACCGCGCTTAATATTTTGGCGTAAAGTGGCTCCACTTATTACAGGATCATTACCAGAAGTAAGCTCCTCGTAGGTTACGCATAGTTCGTTCTCGAAATATTCCATCACTCGTTTTTTTTATTTACATTTGTAGGAAAATGTTAGTTTATGGAAATGTTTAATTACTGCTGTAGCTTGACCTTCACAACAGAAGCAAGGTCAAAAAAGGAAGCGGATAAGTCCTTAAAAGCCACACAAAAGGATTTATCGGCTTTTTGCTCCGTTTTTTGTTTCACCTGGTCTGTTTCGGAAGCTACAGCCCGTACGGATATTCCCGGAGTTTACCGGTATATCTACAGGTTCGATCTTTCGCTTAGGCTCCCACCGAGCTACATACTTTCGGTGTCCCATACAGTCCGTCTCTTTGCGAACATCAATAAAATCGAAATGACGGACGAGTCGTACTATGCGGATGAAGATGAATGCTAACCTTTCATAGCAGACCCGGCATTTCCCGATGTTTCTCTCCGTGAAGTCTTTGTAAGGGATTTCACGGGGAGTTCCGTCCGGCCAATAATGATAAATAACACCTTTTTGCATTTCATTCTCTTGTATGATTTTTGGCTCCCGCATAATTTAATCCTCCTCCAATTTGTCTGTCGGCACTCGTTTTATTAGCCGTACGGAATTGCCGAAGTTCAGCACGACCAGCATAACCACCCATAAGGAATTTTCGTTTGCCGTTCCAAGCAGCAGGATGAAGCTGAAAAGGAAATAACCGGCATAAACCTTTTGCTTTGCGGTGAGTGATTTCCACCACTTCAGTTCATTATCGAACAGCACCGACCATATCGCTTTCATGGTTCACGTCATTTACCGGTTCATTACCCACTTCAACGCCACCACGCATCAAAGCCATCTTTCGGATAGCCCGCGCCAGCTTGGTGTCTTTCCGGTACGCCAGGCTGTGCGATACCATTTCCTGAGTGCAGTTCATCAGGTGGGCAATTCTTTTCACCTCACCATATTCTACTATAATTCGTTTCTTCATTTTATACCTGTTTTTTAATTCATTATCTTGTTAAATATCTTCCGCTATTCTCACGAACCACGGAAGTTTTTGCTACATTTGTAGCATACTAAACCAAAATATATCATCATGACTGATTTTATTTATCGATTTTCTTTTCATCTCCCTGATAGAAAGACTTTAGAAAGCACTCGCGCATCTTTTGGAGCTCTTCTAAAGAAATTAAACCTGAGATACAGAAGTGAGAAAGAGTTCCTGTTTTATAAATTGCCAGCCCATTCAGATGAATATCTTTGGGAAATGCGCTTCTTAATATTGCCTCCAGAATGCCAGCCAGACACGTATTCGAAAAGTCTTCGATATTTGAACGAATCCGGCTTTCAAGAATATCGGAATCTACACCCGGGGACGGGAGACGTAACCATATATAGGAATCTTGATAATTTTCCAATTCTACTTCACAGAGAGAAGTACGGCTGGCCATAAGAGCTTGCTCCGCCTTATGATATTCTTTTAATTTTTCCCGGAGGATGGACACTTTATCCATCTTCTTTTTTTGTGTATCCATAATTTTGATTTATCTTAATTCAACAATAATCACTTCGTCCTCAAACGCCCCGGCCAACTCCGCCTTGAAATAAGCCATCGCGCACTCGCCGTCAAACACTGCAACAAACGTCACATTGTCCACCATATAGGTGAAAGTATCATCGTCATTCCTGAATTGGTCTAAAAAGCCCTCGACCTTTGACCACTCGTGGTAATCCACTGAAACTTTAATCGCTTTCATATCGTTATACTGTTTAATGTTATTGATGTGGGCAATCCCGGACTCGAACCGGGGACCATGGCTTCTATGGGTAAGTTTCGCCTGTTCTACCGTCTGAACTAATCGCCCGCCCGTCTTTCCGGGCTGCCAGTTAACCTGCAATCTTATTGCCTTAGAATAGTTCCACTTGATTCCTTGCGATAGTGTCGTAGAAATAACCGTTGGAGAAAAACGCCACCGCCAGACCGTCTTTGTTTATGATGTCTATTTGTGTATTGTAAATATTGCTTCCGTAGTGTATATCCAACGTACAGTTATTATGGCGTTCGTTACCTATTTTCACGCCACGCTTATTTTCAACCAGGCGTTCCGCCAAATACACTGCCTGGCGACTCTCTATATCCATTTCTTGCCAGCTACTACAACTGCCTGCCTTACGATTTACTTTCATATCCTTTGCTCTTTTTAAGTTTTACTTCTAAAATTCGTTTTTATGACTGCCTTTTTATATCTTTGAGGCGTGTTCATATTTTGAATACACAACAAAAGTAATACAGTATTCTGTAATATGAAAGTTTTTTGAGAGATTAAATTCAATATTCTGTAATATTTAACAAATGAACAGTATTAGTTTACGCTTTAAAGAGGTCTTAGATTACCTTGTATCGTCAGGTGAAGTTTCTAATAATAAGGATTTTGCTTCAAAAACAGGAATGAGCACGTCCATGATTACAGAAATCTGTAAGGGAAGAAGCAATGTCGGTTCTTTAACATTACAGAATATTGTATTGGCTTTTCCGACAATAAATGCCTTGTGGCTTCTTACAGGTATTGGAAGTATGCTTCAAAAAAATAAAGAACAACCACAAACCAAAACACAAGAACAATCAATTGAATCCACGATTGAAAATTCTATCTATTATAAGATGTATAAAGAAGAAAAAGAAGAAAATAAGATCTTAATAGAAGAAATCGGAGCTTTAAAAGAGCAAATAAAACAACTTGAAGGGAAACTTAAAAAACTTGCTTCGGCTGTAGCAGATTCAAATATTGCGGATGCCGTATGAAAGTATTGGGGTAAATATATGCAAGCACCTAATATATAAGCATTTACAAATAATATATATATAATAATAAATTATTAATATGCTTTTTTACCCCTACAATATGAGCATAAAGACATAAAAAAAATGATATTTATACTATATAACCCTTTTAATCGACACTATAAAAAGCCTATTTTGTCACTCCTTTTGTCACGTTTTACAAAACATTTCGTTTCTGTAATAGGAATAATGTCACACTTTTTGTCACTCCACTTGTCACTCCAACACAAAAAAGGCGGTGTTCATAACCGTTCAAACCAGTTAGAACCCCGCCATTATAGGATCAGTCGTTTGAATACGACTTAAACACTAATAAAACAGCTATTTAGCCGCCCTTATCAAATGCGATTGGATAATCATCGCCCGCTTGGTTATTTTACAACTTCCATCGGTCATTCCGGCGTGTAGAAGGCTGCTTTTGGTAATCCCGACCTCTGCCTCAGAAAGCACGTCAAAGATGGCTGAGAGACTACCGAAATAGTAATTCTTCTTCTCGTAAAGCAAATGCACATGAATAACTTTTGTCATAACGTATTTGGTATTTTCTTTGTCGCAAATATACCAAATAATAATTATATGGAATAATCGAAGAAATATTTTTCACGATTATAACCAGAATCAGGCAAAATAAAAGAGGCCGTTTAAAGCCCCTTTCTATATCCGGCGAAGAATCCGCCAACCACATAATAAAAACGCCCATGTGCGCCCCATTTACGCCTTATACAGCCCAATATTAAGCCTGTGTAAGCCCAGTGTAAAGCCAGGCGTTAAAACATCGTTCAAAACAGGCCGCCGGTGCAAGCCCAATGTAAAGCAAGTGTTACTTTTCGTTTTGCATGTTCATTCTTGCCTTTACCTTGTAACTTATTGATATTCATGTATTATACCTGTTTTTTCTTATTCTGTAAGGTTTACACATTTCGTTTATCCCCCCTTACATAGGGTGGCTGTTATATATGTACTATTGGAAATTGTAGTAATAATTTAAAATAACAAGATTATGTTTAACCTTAAAAAGAATTTATTTTTAGAAGGGAAAATGCAATCCTTATGTTCGGGAAAATATCTCAGGACATTGGTTTTTTTAGGCTTGTCGGCAGCTCCTTTTCAGTGGGTTTCGGCGCAGTTTAATCTTTCACTGACTAATCCTAATTTAGGGAGTGTAATTAAAGAAATCCAGGCTCAGTCGGATTATCAGTTTTTCTATGACGATAAGCTTGCTTCTGTTCAACTTGAATCTTTGAATGTAACTGATTCTTCTTTGCAGGAAGTACTGAGCAAGGCTTTGAGTGGGAAAAATATTTCCTATAAAATAGACGATAAAGTCGTTTATCTGTCTATGGATAATTCTACGGTAAAGAAGTCACCTGCACAGAGTGCTGCAAAGAAGACGATTACCGGACGTATAGTAGATGCGACAGGTGAACCATTGATTGGTGTGACTATCATGGAAAAAGGAACTACCAATGGTAGCATTACCGATTACGATGGAAATTATACTGTGAGCGTACCGGGGAATGCGGTGCTTCAGTTCTCTTATATTGGCTATAAGAGTGTCGAGATGAAGGTAGAAGGCAAAGAAGTGATAGACCTGACTATGCATGAAGATACGGAGGTATTGGATGAGGTTGTCGTTACCGCTTTGGGTATCAAGCGTGAGAAAAAAATGCTGGGATACGCTGTACAGGAATTGAAGAGTGATGAATTGAATAAAACGGGTGACCCTTCTGTAACAAGTGCTTTGCAAGGTAAGGTAGCCGGTTTGTCAATGAATACTTCATCTACAGGTTTGGGTGGTTCTACTAAGATTACGATTCGTGGTAACTCTTCATTGAGCGACAATAACCAACCGTTGTGGATTGTGGATGGAGTGCCGTTCAGTGATAACAGTACTTCTGATGCTTCTTTCTATGGTGGTGTAGACCGTGGTGGTGCTTCGTTAGACATCAATCCGGATGATATTGAGAGTATTTCTGTGTTAAAGGGCCCGAATGCAGCAGCTCTTTATGGTAGCCGTGCCGGTAATGGTGTCATCTTGGTAACTACAAAGAAAGGTTCTAAAAAAGACGGTTTTGGTATCCGTTATAGTGGTAACTTTACTTGGACGAATGTAGCTGAAACGCTTGACATGCAAAGACGTTATGGCCAGGGACATATTAATACAAATCCAGAAAATGGTCCTGTAGGAGCTATCTATTCAAATGAAGATGGTTCAAGCTGGGGACCTGTTTTGGATGGAAGTATGAAAGAAGCATGGAACGGTGAAACTTATCCGTATCTGGCTTACGGAGATAAGTTGAAAGATTACTTTGAAACCGGTTTCTCTCAGACTCACAATGTTTCTATTCAGAACGGTACAGAAACTTCTCATTATCGTGCGTCATTTGGTCAGTCAAGTAATAAAGGAGTGTTCCCGAATGAAGAATTGAGCCGTACGAATATTGACTTAAATGCCGGTACGGAGCTTAACAAATACCTGTCAATGGACGGTAAACTTTCATTATCTCGTACAAAAGCTACCGATCGTCCGGAATATGGTAATTATGGTGCCATTAACCAGTTGATGGGCATTCCTAATAACATCCGTTTGGATGATTTGAAACAATATTCAGATGAAGATCATGTACATGTGAACTGGCATGGTCCGTCAGCTGGCGTACGTAACCCGTACTATGTATTACATCAACGCCATAATTCAGATGAACGTTGGCGTGCATTCGGTTATTACAATGCAAAAATCAACTTTACTGACTGGTTGCATTTCTCTGCTAAATATGCGTTCGACTATTATCGTACTCGTATTGAAAGTACGAATGCCGGTGATGGTATCAATAATGAAACTTCAGTATCAGCTATCACTAATGATGAAATGAACCGCAGTGAAGAAAACTTCTTCGAATCAAATGCGGAATTCATGTTGATAGGTGACAAGCAAATTACCGATAACTTCCGTTTAGGTTTCAATGTGGGTTCAAACTTCATGTACCAGCGTTATGAAACATTGGGGGCTGCTGTAGGTAATATGGTTGATAAGAGTTCTTGGATGTTGAATGCGGCTAACCAGATTAACTCAGTAAATGAAGATGGTTACAAACGTGCCATGAACTCAGTATTTGGTTCTGCACAGTTGGCTTGGAAGGAATATTTGTCATTGGATTTGACTGCACGTAATGACTGGTCTTCTACATTGCCTAAGCAGAATAATTCATTCTTCTATCCGTCTGCCAACTTGAGCTTTGTAATCTCTGACTTCGTTCGCTCTTTGGATAAAACATTACCAGACTGGATGACATTTGCTAAATTGCGTTTGTCTGCTGCTCAGGTTGGTAAGGATACTGACCCGTATCAGTTGTATAACACTTATTCATTCAAATATGATAAAGGTGTGCTGACTCCAAGTAAAGATAATGTGAAGATGAATGACCAGCTGAAGCCGGAAATCGCTACTTCTTATGAAGTGGGTCTGGACATGAAATTCTTGAACAACCGTTTGGGCTTCGACTTCACTTATTATTACAGCAAGACTAAAAACCAGATTATGAAAGTACCTGCTGCTGCTCCATGGTCAGGTGGTCAATGGGTAAATGCCGGTTTGATTTCAAATCAGGGTGTTGAATTGATGTTGTATTCTACTATCGTGGATACAAAAGACTTTACGTTCGATTTGAATGTAAACATGGCTCATAACGTATCTATGGTGAAGGAGCTGGCTCCAAATCAGGGAGTAAGTTATATGTTCTTTAATGGTGATGGAAACTTCCCGATTAAAGTAGGTGCACGTGAAGGCGAAAAATTAGGTGAAATTTATGCAGGAACACTTTATAAGCGTGATGAAAACGGTAATATCTTGATTAATAAAGAGAACGGTTTGCCGTTGACCACTACTGAGGAAAGTGATCGTGTGGCCAACCCGATTGGAAATATTCAGCCGAAACTTACAATGTCTGTGTCTCCTACTTTCACGTATAAAGGCGTTACATTGTCTGCCATGTTTGATATGAAGTTTGGTGGTGATATCTTCTCTTATTCAGAAATGGTTGCTACTGGTAGTGGTTTGGCAGCACGTACTGCTAATCGTGGAGAGGAAGATGGATATATGATGGTATTCCCGGGTGTTTATGAAGATGGTACACCTAATACTACTAAGATTTCTGCTTCTCAGTATTATGGTTCATTGTTGCCTGAAGACTTCTTGTATGATGCTTCATTCATTAAATTGAAAGAATTGTCATTGGGTTACTCATTCCCGTCAAAATTGCTGAAGAAAACTCCGTTGACTGCATTGAACGTTTCATTTGTAGCACGTAACTTGTGTTATCTGTTGAAACATACTCCGGGTACAAGCCCTGAAGGTGGTTACGATACAACGATGTTCTCTCAAGCTATCGACTATGCGGCTTTGCCATATACTCGTACATTTGGTTTATCAGTTAGTTTAGGTTTCTAATCTTAAATAAAATAGTAATTTATGAAGTTCAATATATATAAATCTGTTGCCATGTGCTCTCTGTTGGCACTGGCAGGCTGTCACGATTTTGAGGAGTTAAATACTGACCCGTATGCTCCTATTTATGACCCGACAGTAGCAAATGTTTCTCCGGACGGCATTGACATTGACTATGAATTGTCTGAAAGTGCATTGAAAAGTATCAAAGGTATGGAAGGGGCTATTGGAGTAACATTGGCCAACTTCCTTTACGAAGGTGCATATAACGATTATCAGACGACAACCAACTTAACTCATGATATTTATGCTGGGTATTGGGGTAACAACGTGAGTGGATTTGTAACCTCATCTCCTACCTATTCTTATGCAGATGGATGGTCTGGTGGTCGCTGGAAACACTTCTATGATGATCGTACTATTGGTGAATATGCTCAGATTATAAAGACTTGTCACTTCTGTGATCCTGAATATTATCATACACTGTATTATGTAACTCGTATCTATTATGCATATTTATTGTCTATGCAAACAGATACATACGGTGATATTCCTATTAAGTATTACGTAAAAGGTGCTATGCCTCCTGAAGAAAATGTGGAATACACTTCACAAGAGTCTGTATATAAAGATTTCATTTTCCCGATTCTGGATCAGGCAATTACCGCATTGCATGAAGAAAACATTCCGGGTTCGCAATATACTATCAAGAGCGAGGATGACAAATGCTTTGGAGGCGATATTGACAAATGGCGTCGTTTTGCCAATACACTTCGTTTGCGTTTAGCTTTGCGTGTTTCTAATGCAGATCCGGAATTGGCAAAGGAACAGGCTAAATTGGCACTAGAGGATATTGCCGGTTTGATGAAAAGCAATGATGACAATTTGAAGCAGACTCCTAAACGCCAATACCTTGCAGGCGGTAACGAAAATATCTATGCATTGTTGTTTGGCTGGGGAGCAAACGTAGTGCTTACCAAAGAGATGGAGTGGGCATACAAGAATCAATCTTTTGTAGGTGGTGTTGTACCGGCAGATCAGTCTGAGTGGGAAGTAAAAGATGCTGCTAAGGATGCAACTACGAAATTTAACAAAGATGAGACTCAATGTATTCTTGACCCGCGTTGTGAAATCTTATGGTTCCGTCCGACAGAGTTTGATAAACTAAATGTTGCTAAACCTGAAGAATCAAATAAAGACTTTGCAGGTGTACGTAATGGTGAGCCGAACCTTGGAAAAAGCTATACTACCAGCTACTCACCAAATCGTTGCAATACGACTTCTGACGTAATGGATTCTAAAATTTGGTGGAATTATGCACGCGAAATCGTATGGATGGGATATGCTGAAAGTTTGTTTTTAAAGGCAGAAGCTTATTTGCGTTGGTCTGATTTGAGCGATGGAACATCTGTTCAAGCTTTGTATAAAGCTGGGGTTAAAGCTTCCATGGATTATTATGGAATTGACGCTAACAAAGCGAATAAATACATAAATGGTTTGGTTGCTTTACATGACTGGAAAGCAGATCGTGAATGGCAGTTGGAACAGATAATCACTCAGAAATGGATTGCCGTATTCCCGAATGGAAATGAAGGGTGGGCCGAATTACGTCGTACTGACTATCCGCGTTATGCATTGCTTCCGAAGGGCGGTAATAACTCAGGTAATCAAGTTGATAACAACAAGTTGATTAAACGTATCAGCTATCCGGATAGTGAAGCTCGAAATACCCTGAAGCCAAATTATACACAAGGTGATCGCGTTTGGTGGGATGTAGCCGATACAATGGATGACAACGGCAAATGGCAGACGCCGAGAAACATCAAATAACTACCTTTAATAAATGAATAGAGAAAGCCGTTTTAGCCTATTGGTGTTGGTTTTAAATACATTATATGGCTAAAACGGCTTTTTTAATCATTATTTTTCTTAACTTTAGTCACTGCGGGGTTGCAGTATCTTTTAGCTATTATAATAATATGAAAAATTCACTATGGGTTTTTATGGGTTTGGCAGGTCTTACGTGGGCTTGTTCCAGTCCTGTGGCTCCCGTGGAAGAGGATTTGACGCAGTATGTGAATCCTTTCATTGGGACGGACTTTACCGGAAACACTTATCCGGGTGCACAAGTGCCTTTTGGCATGGTTCAACTAAGCCCGGACAACGGCCTTCCGGGGTGGGACAGAATCGCAGGCTATTACTATCCGGACAGTACCATTGCCGGATTTAGTCATACGCATCTTTCAGGAACAGGAGCAGGCGATTTGTACGATATTTCTTTTATGCCAGTGACCCTGCCATACGTAGAGGCAGAAGCTCCTCTAGGGGTACATTCCAAGTTTTCACATGAGAAGGAAAGTGCATCAGCGGGCTATTATCAGGTCTTTTTGGATGATTATGGAATCAATGTGGAACTGACGGCTACGGAGCGTTGTGGAATTCAACGCTATACTTTCCCGGAAGCACAGTCGGCCATTATCCTGAACCTGAAAAAGGCAATGAACTGGGATGCTACTCAGGACAGCTATGTGGAAGTTGTAGATTCTGTGACTATCCGTGGATACCGTTTTTCGGACGGATGGGCCAGAAAGCAAAAAGTATTCTTCCAGACCCGTTTCTCTGTTCCTTTTGAGAATGTACAAATGGATACAACTCCTATCTTGAAGGATAATGTTCCTATGGGTACTGCATACATTGCCCGGTTTGATTTCTCGACGGAAAAGGATGAGCAGATAATTGTTTCTACCGCCATTTCGGGAGTGAGTATGGAAGGGGCAGCCAAGAACCTGCAGGCAGAAGTTCCGGAAAATGACTTTGAAAAGTACCGGTTACTGGCTAAGGAAACATGGAATAAGGAATTGTCGAAGATAAAGGTAGAGTCGGAAGACAAGGATGACAAGACCGTGTTTTATACCGCACTTTATCATAGTATGCTGGCTCCTACTATTTATTCGGATGTAGACGGACAATATTACGGACCAGATCAGAAGGTACATCAGGCAGAGAATTGGACCAATTACAGTACGTTCTCTCTTTGGGATACGTTCCGTGCATCACATCCGCTGTTTACTTATACGCAGCCGGAACGGACCAATGATATGATTAAGTCATTCTTGGCATTCTATGAGCAGAATGGTCGTTTGCCGGTATGGAACTTCTATGGAAGTGAAACAGACATGATGATTGGTTACCACGCAGTGCCAGTTATTGTGGATGCGTATTTGAAGGGTATCGGTGATTTTGATGCCGAAAAGGCATTGGAAGCTTGTGTAGCTACGGCGAATATTGATGAGTATAGAGGCATTGGCTTTTATAAGCAAAAGGGATATATCCCTTACAATGTCACAGATGAATATAATTCCGAGAACTGGTCGTTGTCAAGAACACTGGAATATGCGTTCGATGATTTTTGTATAGCTGAAATGGCTGCCAAGATGGGACGGAAGGACATTGCGGATACTTTCTATGCCCGTTCGCAGAATTACCGGAATGTGTACAATCCGGCTACTTCTTTTATGCAGCCTAAAGATGATAAAGGTAATTTTATCAAAGATTTCCATGCCGAGGAATATACACCACATATTTGTGAAAGCAATGCATGGCATTATTTCTGGTCTGTACAGCATGATGTGGATGGTCTTATTAGTCTGGTGGGAGGAAAAGAACGCTTTAGCGAGAAGCTTGACAGCATGTTTACGTATCACCCGACGGACGACCACGAATTGCCTATCTTTAGTACAGGTATGATTGGACAGTATGCACACGGAAATGAGCCAAGCCATCATGTGGCCTATCTGTATAATAAAGTCAATCAGCCTTGGAAAACGCAGCAATATGTGTCTCAGATTATGGATGAACTGTATCTGAACACCCCGGCTGGTTTGTGTGGAAATGAGGATTGCGGACAGATGTCGGCATGGTATGTGTTCAGTGCCATGGGCTTTTATCCTGTAAATCCTGTTTCAGGTGAATATGAAATTGGAAAGCCGAAATTTGAAAAGGTTGAATTGCAGCTGGCAAATGGTAAAGTATTTACTGTGGTTGCAAAGAACCTTGATAAGGAAAATAGGTACATACGTGCTGTGAAATTGAACGGTAAGGACTATCATCAGAGTTTTATTACGCATGAGCAGATTCTGTCGGGTGCAACATTGGAACTGGAGATGTGTAATGAGTCTGGACATATATGGTATTAATTGAAAATCTTAAACTTGGAATTCGTTATGAAGAAATTAGCATTGTTAATTATGATAATGTGCTTTGCCCTTCACGGTAAGGCCACCAATTATGCAGATTATGTAAATCCGCTGATTGGTACTCAGTCTACTTATGAGTTTTCTTCCGGAAATACGTATCCGGCTATTGCACGTCCGTGGGGTATGAACTTCTGGACACCCCAGACCGGGAAGATGGGAGATGGATGGCAGTATATGTATACTGCGACTAAAATCAGAGGGTTTAAGCAGACCCATCAGCCCAGCCCGTGGATTAATGACTACGGTCAGTTTTCTATTATGCCGGTGGTAGGAGAGCCGGTGTTTGATGAAAACAAACGTGCCAGCTGGTTCTCACATAAAGGTGAAGAAGCAAAGGCATATTATTATAAGGCGTATCTGGCAGAACATGATGTAGTGACAGAGCTGGTTCCGACTGAACGGGCTGCCCTTTTCCGTTTTACTTTCCCTGAAAATGAGCATTCTTACGTAGTGATTGATGCGTTTGACAAGGGTTCTTATGTGAAGATTGATGCGGCAAATAACCGTATTATCGGTTATTCTACCAAGAATAGTGGTGGTGTGCCTGATAACTTCAAAAACTATTTTGTAATTGAATTTGACAAGCCTTTTACATATAAGGCTACGGTGGCCGACAGCTGTATCTCTGTGGGTAAAGCTGAACAGGAGGCAAATCATGCAGGAGCTATTATCGGTTTCGCTACTCGAAAAGGTGAAAAGGTACACGCCAGAGTGGCTTCTTCTTTCATCAGTCAGGCACAGGCTTTAGAAAATCTGAAGGAGTTGGGCAATGACAGTTTTGATGCGTTGGTAGAAAAAGGTAAGACAGCCTGGAATGAAGCGTTGGGCAGAATCGAGGTGGAAGGTGGTAATCTTGACCAGTATCGTATGTTCTATTCTTGCTTGTACCGTTCACTGTTGTTCCCTCGTAAGTTCTATGAGATAGATGCCAACGGACAGGTAATGCATTACAGTCCTTACAACGGACAGGTACTTCCGGGATACATGTACACGGATACGGGTTTTTGGGATACATTCAGATGTCTTTTCCCCTTGTTGAATTTAGCTTATCCGTCAGTTAATAAAGAGATACAGGAAGGTCTTGTCAATACTTACAAAGAAAGTGGATTCTTCCCTGAATGGGCCAGCCCCGGACATCGCGGATGTATGGTGGGCAACAATTCTGCTTCCGTGTTAGTAGATGCTTATATGAAAGGTGTAAAAGTGGACGACCTGAAGACATTGTATGAAGGACTGCTCCATGGAACAAAGAACGTGCATCCGGAAGTATCTTCTACGGGACGTTTGGGATATGAATATTATAATAAATTAGGTTACGTGCCTTGTGATGTGAAGATACACGAGAATGCAGCCCGTACACTGGAATATGCGTATGATGACTGGTGTATCTATAAACTTGCTAAAGAACTGAAGCGCCCGAAAAAGGAAATCAAGCTTTTTGCAGAACGTGCCATGAACTATAAGAATCTGTTTGATTCGGAAACCAAACTGATGAGAGGCAAGAAGGAAAACGGTGAATTCATGAAGCCTTTCTCTTCGTTGAAATGGGGGGATGCCTTCACTGAAGGAAACAGCTGGCACTACACCTGGTCGGTATTCCATGATCCTCAGGGACTGATTGACCTGATGGGAGGAGACAAGGCCTTTGTGTCTATGCTTGATTCTGTATTCTCTGTACCGCCTGTATTTGATGACAGCTATTATGGTTTTGTAATTCATGAGATTCGTGAAATGACCGTGATGAACATGGGTAACTATGCACATGGAAACCAGCCTATTCAGCACATGATTTATTTGTACAATTATGCCAAACAGCCGTGGAAAGCACAGTACTGGTTGCGTCAGGTGATGAATAAGATGTACACACCGACTCCGGATGGATATTGTGGTGACGAGGACAATGGACAGACTTCTGCATGGTATGTATTTACAGCATTGGGATTCTATCCGGTATGTCCGGGAAGCAATGAATATGTGGTAGGTGCTCCTTTGTTTAAGAAAGCGACTATTCATCTGGAAAATGGAAAGGATGTAACGATTGAAGCTCCGTTGAACAGTGAGGAGAATTTGTACATCAAAGAGATGAAATTGAATGGAAAATCTTATACTCATAACTATTTTTCACATGAAGATTTGATGAATGGAGCGAAAATACAAATAGAAATGAGTAACTTGCCGAACGAAAACAGAGGTATAGCTGCAGAAGATGCTCCTTATTCGTTTTCAGTGGATGAGAAATAAGAACCTTCATATATTAAATTTAAAACCATGAATAAGAAATCATTATTGTTTGTTCCGGTTTTGTCCTTGTGTCTGGCTTCTTGTGGAAGTAGCCAGAAAGGGCAGGAGATGGAAGATTTGACACAGTTTGTAGACCCTCGTATCGGTACTGGCGGACATGGACATGTGTTTTATGGAGCCAATGTGCCTTACGGATTTATTCAGCTGGGTCCGACAAGCATTCCTCAGTCATGGGACTGGGTATCGGGGTATCATGTATCTGACTCTACGGTGATAGGATTTCCACATACACATTTGAGTGGAACCGGTATAGGCGACTTGCATGACATCAATGTAATGCCGGTAGTAGGAGAAGTGACCTATTCAAGAGGAGATGCTTCGTCTTATGAGACGGGTCTGTGGTCTTACTCAGACCGTTCGAAAGAAGTTGTGACTCCGGGTTACTATCGTACCCACCTGTCAAGATACAATGTGGATGTAGAATTGACAGCAACTAAGCGTGTCGGCTTCCATAAATACACCTTCCTGGGAAATGAAAGTCCGGCCATTGTATTTGATATGGTAAACGGTGGCTGCTGGGATAAAACCACAGAAGCCGTGATACGGGTGGTAAACGACAGCACTGTGAGTGGTTATCGCTATTCAAAGGGATGGGCTGACGACCAGCGTGTATTTTTCCGTGCAGAATTCTCACGTAAGTTTGATAATGTAGAATTTATTGTCAACGATTCTGTAAAGGAAGGCGATATGGCAAAAGGTGCACAGCTGTTTGCCAGAGTTAATTTCGCTGCGGGAAATCAGGAACCGGTGTATATGAAGGTGGCATTGTCTCCGACTTCAGAAGAAGGTGCACAACTGAATATGCAGACAGAACTGAGTGGTTGGGACTTTGAGAAGACGATTGCAGATGCTAAGGCTGCTTGGAATAAGGAATTGAATAAGGTAAAAGTGTATACCACAGATGAGGCTTCAAAGAAGATTTTCTATACAAGTCTGTATCACACCTTGTTTGCTCCATCTGAATTCTGTGATGTGAACGGTGATTATTATGGAGCCGATAAGCAGATGCACAAAGGAGAAGGTTTTGTAAATTACACTACATTCTCACTGTGGGATACCTATCGTGCGGCACAGCCGTTGATGACAATTCTGCATCCTGAAAAGATGAGTGACATCATTAATACCATGCTTCACATCCATCAGCAGCAAGGAAAGCTTCCGGTATGGCATCTGATGGGGTGTGAAACCAACTGTATGGTAGGTAATCCGGGGGTACCGGTGGTGGCAGATGCCATCTTGAAGGACATCAAAGGATTTGATACAGAATTGGCTTTCAAGGCACTGAAAGAATCTTCTATGTTGCCTGAACGTGGAATGGAACACCGTATTGAATACGGGTTTATTCCAGCAGACAAGATGACGGAAGCCATTGCGTACGATATGGAATATGCTATTGCAGACTGGGCAGTGGCACAGGCAGCTCAGAAACTTGGCAAGCAGGAAGATTATGAATATTTCCTGAAACGTAGCAAGTCATATAAGAATTATTTTGATGCTTCTACGGGCTTCATGAGAGGAAAGATGCTCGACGGCTCTTGGCGTACTCCGTTTAGTCCTTATGCATCTTCTCACAGAGAAGACGACTATTGTGAAGGAAATGCATGGCAGTACACATGGCTGGTTCCTCACGATGTAGAAGGACTGGTGGAATGTTTCGGTAGTAAAGAGGCATTTGTGAACAAACTGGATTCTTTATTCCTGGCAAACGGTGATATGGGAGAAGCTTCTTCTCCGGATATTAGCGGATTGATTGGCCAGTATGCGCATGGTAACGAACCGAGTCATCATACAGTTTACCTGTACACACTTGTAGGTCAGCCTTGGAAGACGGCTGACAGAATCAAGCAGATTCTTCATACCATGTATACAGATCAGCCGGATGGTTTGTCGGGTAATGAGGATGTAGGACAGATGTCGGCTTGGTATATCCTTTCTTCTTTCGGATTCTATCAGGTAGAACCAGCCGGTGGCAAGTTTGTATTTGGTTATCCGAATTTTGATAAGGTAGAGATAACCGTTCCTGCTGGTAAATTCGTCATAGAACGTGAAAATAAAGGCCAGCAGAACAATTACATACAAGGTATTGTCCTCAATGGAACTGAATATAAGAAACCCTGGATTGAATACGCCGATATTATGAAAGGCGGCGAATTGAAGTTCCTGATGGGAGATGAGCCGGTAGTATGGTATTAAAATAAAATGTAAGTCTGACTATATATTGGGAACCCGTCATCGAGCCTGTGGCTTGGTGGCGGGCTTTCTTTTATGTTAGCAGATTATTGCTATAATATATGTTTGTAATGGGTAAGGAAATGGGGGATAGCAATAAATAAAAAAGGTAAATATTCTTGTAATTCTTTTCGTAGTAATTTTAAAGCTTGTTGGATTCTGTAATCTACTGTTTTGGGGGAGACATTAAGTATATCAGCAATATCTTTATAGCTTTTTCCTTGGAAACGATGCATGATGAAGGCTTCTCGATAAGATGATGGAAGTGCATTAATTGCTTCTTTTAGTCGTTTTGATAATTCTTGAAAACGATAAAAACTTTCTTCTTCCATTAGTTGTTGCGTCGCTTCAAAAAATTTGGTATCAGCTGCATTTTTTATTTCATTTTCTTTGATTTGATTTATGGCCTTGTGATAAACGCTTTTAAGAAGGTATCCGCCTAATGAATTTTGAATATTAAGAGCTTGTCGATGTTCCCATAGCCACAATAAAGTATCACCAGCGATTTCTTCTGCATCTTCAATTGGTACAAAACGCGCACCGTATGCACATAATACCGGGTAATATTTTCTGAAAATGCATTCAAAAGCTGTTAGGTCATTTTGCTGCAAACAACTTAGCAAGTAGATATCCTGGTTTAAGATTCTCATATTTACAAAGGTATATGAAAATATTAAGTTTGATATATTTTTTTTGTTTTTCTTTTTGTAATAACCTTGTTTTGGTTAATAGATATTAAAATTCGCGATAATGTTTAGGATTCCTTGGTTGAGGGCTGTCTTTTAGATAAAAAGAAAGTTTTAATGAAAGATAATAAATTTGATATAGAGGAACTGGTCATCCGTTATTGTGAAGGTAATGTTAGTGAAAGCGAAAAATGTGATGTGGAAAATTGGATGAGTGAATCGGAAGAAAATTCTGAGATGGTTCGTAAAATGTATACTTTGATTTTAGCAACAGATACTTCTGTTGTTTGTGATAAGATAGATGTAGATGCAGCTTGGATGCGTATGAAAGAATCTATTGATACTTGTGCTGATGAAAGTAAGAAGAATAAGAAGAAGCGCGGCTGGATGTTATGGATGCAACGTGTTGCTGCGGTATTATTTCTTCCTTTATTGATAGGAACATATTTATTATATATAAATCAACAGAAAAGGGATACTTCTGTGGCTCAGGTATTGGAAATTCGTGCCACCTCGGGTATGACGGCTAAAACATACCTTCCAGATAGTACTTTGGTGTATTTAAATGCAGGTTCTGTTTTGCGGTATCCTTCAGAGTTTACGGGAAATAAACGTGAGGTTGAATTGATGGGAGAGGCTTATTTTGAAGTAGCAAAGGATCCTTCTCGTCGTTTTGTGATTGCTACTCCTCAACAAGCTAAAATAGAGGTGCTTGGAACAAAGTTTAATTTGGAAACAATTAATAAGACGGAAGAAGTGATAACGACTTTACTTGAGGGAAAGGTTCTTTTCTCTTATCAGAAAGGAAATCAGCCATGTTCTGTTGAAATGCTTCCTGGACAAAAGGTGGTTTATCACCGTGCATGTGGAAGTATCGAAATTCATAAAACAGACGGGATATCCGAGACAGCTTGGAAAGATGGTGAGATAATATTTAATAATACTCCTTTGAAAGAAGCATTGCATTTACTTGAAAAACATTATAATGTGGAGTTTATTGTAAAAAATCCGGCTTTTTACCAATATTCTTTTACAGGAACGTTTGCTAATCAGCGCCTGGAGCAGATAATGAAATATTTTCATATCTCATCGAGCATACATTGGAATTATATAGATACATATGGCACAAAGAATCAAATAGAACTTTATTGATAAAATTTCTACTTAAAACCTTAAATTATGGAGAATAACAAAATTTTTTGGAGGAAAGTTCCCTCTGTAACGAATCTATTATTGTGTGGGATGTTTATTCCTGTTGGAATATTGCATGCATCAGAAAGTTATGGTCAGCGTGTTATGATTGATTTAACAGCGGAGAATATGACTGTAAAAGAAGTCTTGGAGCAAATAGAGTCTCAATCAGACTTTGATTTCTTTTATAATAATGCTCATGTTGATTTAAATCGTCAGGTAACAGTTCCAGATGAGGGAGAGGAACTGTTTACTATTTTAGATAGTGTATTTGAGGGAACAGGGGTGAAGTATGTGGTGATGGATAAAAAAATAGTTCTTTCTACTGAAGCAGAAACGACACAATCTGTACAGCAGAAACAGAAAATCAGCGGTCGTGTGGTGGATGCTTCAGGAGAACCGATTATTGGAGCTACGATTAAGGAAAAAGGTACGTCTAATGGAACTATATCCGATTTTGATGGAAACTTTGTCTTGGAGGTTTCTCCTTCTTCTGTTCTTGAAATTTCATATATTGGATATCAGAGTCAGACTATAAAATCAGATGGAAGCCAACCTTTATCTATTACCTTAAAAGAAGATACACAAACTTTGGAAGAAGTTGTAGTAGTAGGGTATGGGGTACAGAAAAAAGCTAATTTAACTGGGGCTGTCAGTAGCGTAAAGATGGATGAGATATTAGGGGATCGTCCTGTTACTTCTGTCAGTGATGCCTTGTTGGGGGCAATGCCGGGTCTCCAGGTAACAGGAACTTCTGGACAACCTGGATCGGAAATGAGTTTTAATATTCGTGGAACTAATAGTATCAATGGTGGAAATCCGCTAGTACTGGTTGATAATGTTGAAATGGATATTAATATGTTGAATCCAGAAGACATTGAATCGGTAACGGTTCTGAAGGATGCAGCAGCTTCTGCTATTTATGGAGCACGTGCTGCCTTTGGAGTTATTTTGGTTACAACTAAAAAAGGAAGTACAGATAGTAGCGTTTCAATAAATTATTCTAATAATTTCTCTTTTAGCCGTCCTGCTAATATGCCTCATAAAGCCAGTCCAATGCAAACAGTCCAGGCTTACAAGGATATGGGGTGGGTGAACTATAGAACAGGAGAAAATGTAGATACTTGGCTTGGTTTATTAGAAGATTATGCCCAAAATCCGGGTAATTATCCTGAAGGTTATACTACGATAGATGGTTTGCGTTATCAGCTTCAAGAAACAGACTTATTTGATGATATGCTTGAAACAGGTTTCCAACAGACTCATAATGTTTCTGTAAATGGAGGAACGAAATCGTTGTCTTATCGTATGTCAGCAGGTATGGTAAAACAAGATGGTGTATTGGTAACGGATAAGGATGCATATAATCGTTATAACATATCTTCTTATATTCGTTCTGATATTTATTCGTGGATTACTCCTGAATTGGATATTAAATATACCAATCTTAATTCTTCACTTCCTACATCTTCAGCGCCTTATGGCATTTGGGGAGCTGCATCGGCTTTCCCTTCTTATTTCCCATTGGGTGAAGTGGAAATGGAAGATGGCTCAAGCCTTCCTATTAATACGCCACGTAATCAAATTATTTTAGGGGCTCCGACTGAGAAAAAGAGAGACAACTTACGACTTTTAGGTAAAGTTACAATAACACCTTTCAAGGACTTGAAAGTTATAGCTGAATATACATTTAATCGGAAGAGTGCTGAAACAACCAAGTATGATAACAAATTTGAATATGCGAATGGAATCAGTAACTTTAATAAAGAATCATCTATCGCAAATTCTAAATATGAAATAACTTCAGGAGCTACAGACTATACAGCATTGAATATTTATGGGAATTATACTAAGACGGTTGGAAAACATGATTTTAGTGCTATGGCTGGTTTCAATCAGGAAAGTTATACTTATCATGAAGTAAAGAGTGCCCGTTGGGATATGATTAATGACAATTTGCCATCTTTGTCTCAAGGAACTGGAGCTTATGAAAATAAAGAAGCTTTTTCTGAATATAGAGTACGTGGATTGTTTTATCGTTTGAATTATTCATTTGCTGGTAAATATTTGTTTGAAACTAACGGACGTTACGATGGTTCCTCTAAATTCCCAAGTGAAAGCCGGTTTGGCTTTTTCCCTTCAGTTTCTGCAGGATGGCGTGTGAGTGAAGAGCGTTTTATGGATTGGAGTGACTCGTTTTTGTCAAATTTAAAATTCAGAGTTTCATGGGGTAATATCGGTAATCAGAATGTAGATCCTTACCAGTTTGTTCCAGCTATGGAAGCTTTTAGACCTAACTGGGTTGTGGATGGAAGTAAACCGACTGCTTTGGAACCGCCTGCATTAGTTAGTAATAGTTTTACTTGGGAGAAGGTAAGTACGTTGGATTTTGGATTTGACCTTGGCTTATTTAATAATCGATTAAATATGGTTTTTGATTGGTATCGTCGTGATACCAAGGGAATGCTTGCACCTGGCATGGAATTGCCAGGAGTTTTAGGTGCAAAGGCTCCTATGCAGAATGCTGCTGATTTACGTTCTAAAGGATGGGAAATTTCTATTGATTGGAATGACAGAATTGGTAATGTAAGTTATTATTTGGGCTTTAATCTGTATGACTCACGTACTAAGATTATGAAGTATGATAATGAATCTCAACTCTTAGGAAAGGATGCGGATGGTAAGTTGTATTACCGTGAAGGCATGGAATTAGGAGAAATCTGGGGCTATCATACAGACCGTTTATATACGGAAGACGACTTTGATGTAAATGGAAATTTAAAACCGGGAATTCCTAAAGTAGAAGGTTATAATCCTAATCCAGGTGATGTGCTTTATGTTGATTATAATAATGATGGACTGATTAATAATGGGACCAATACAGGATTGGATCCTGGTGACATGCGTATCATCGGAAATAATACTCGACGTTATCAGTATGGTATTCGTGGAGGAGCAGCTTGGAAAGGACTTTCTTTATCTTTTATTCTGCAGGGGGTAGGTAAACGTGATATGTGGATAATGAATGAATTATTTTATCCGCATTATGACGAGTTTAGTACTTTCTATGATACACAGTTAGATTATTGGACTCCGGAACATACTGATAGTTATTTCCCGCGTTTGTATCAAATGTCAAAAGGAAATACAGCGGCAAATACGATGACTCAGACTCGTTATTTGCAGAATGGTGCTTATCTTAGCATTCGCAATATAACATTGTCGTATTCATTACCTAAGAAGTGGCTGACTCCATGGGGAGCTAAAAATTTGCAGATATTCTTTAGTGGTGAGAACTTATTCACTTTTGATCATCTGCCGAAGGGGCTTGATCCAGAACGTACAGTCACTGATGATTTAGGATCAAGAGGATTTACATATCCTTATATGCGTCAATATTCATTTGGTATTAATTTAACTTTATAATAGCTTATTATGAAAACATATATATTAGGATTGGGACTATGTCTATGTATGACAAGTTGCTTAAATGATGGATTTTTGGATATAGACCCGAAAGATCGTCAAACAGAACAAACAGCTTTTACTTCATACGATAATTTTAAGATGTATTCATGGGGATTATATGAAATCTTTTATGGATATGGAAATAATCAAGATATGAACTTCTTTAAAGGAGAGTATGAAGCCGATAATATGATTCGTGCCGTTAAAGGAAATGAAGGGCAATATGCTTATCAGAAGGCAAAGGTGAATGCTACTGATAGTGATTGGGATTATGATTATATCCGTAAAGTAAATTTAATGCTAGATAATGTGGATGATTCAGAAATGTCTGACACAGAAAAGGAGCATTGGAGAAGTGTTGGATATTTTTTCCGTGCTTATAAATATTTTCAGATGATGTCTTTGTTTGGGGATATTCCATGGATAGAGCATGTTCTAGCAGAAAGTAGTGAAGAATTGTATGCATCAAGAGATCCTAGAGATTTGGTGGCAAAAAATATCTTGTCAAATTTGAAGTATGCAGAAGAGCATATTAAAGAATCAGGTGATGGAGATAATACAATCAATACATCAGTTGTCCAGGCTTTGATATCTCGTTTTGGATTGTTTGAAGGAACGTGGAGAAAGTATCATGGTTTGGAGGACGCAGAAACCTATTTAAGGGCTAGTGCTGAGGCTTCAGAGAAAATTATGGCTAAATTCAAGGATTTGCATCCGAGATATGATGAGATTTTTAATTCAGAGGATTTAAGTGGAGTGCCAGGTATAATTTTATATAAGGCTTATGAAACAGCGCAATTGGGGCATGGGTTGACTCGTATGGTGAGAACTGGTGAGTCAAAGATAGAAATGACTAAGGATGCGGTAGATAGCTATTTATGTAAAAATGGTTATCCGATAGAAAATGGGGCAAGTTTATATGGAGGTGATCATGATGTCTATAAACAATTTACGAATCGTGATGAACGCCTTTATTATACTGTTTGTCCTCCTCATAAAGTTAAATTAACAGGAGCTGCAGCGACATCTACTGGTTGGGCATTTACAGAAAACCCTGATGATAGAATATTTATCGATTTAATGAAGACGTTGTCTGGAGAAACATATCATCGTTTGCCTACATCTAATTTTAAAGGTTTCTATAATCAGGGACAGCCCCATTTTGTGGATTATAACTGGAGTGTTGCATGGAATGCAAGCCAGATGGGCTTTTGGATGTGGAAATATTATAATACTCATACAAATTGTGCAAATGCTACTGGTGTGAATACAACGGATGCACCATTATTTCGTTTGGGTGAGATTTTATTAAATTATGCAGAAGCTAAGTGGGAATTGACTGAGTTTAACCAGGATATAGCTGATTTGACTATTAATAAGTTGAGAGACCGCGTGCATGTCGCTCATATGGAAGTTGCGCAGATTAATGAGGCTTTTGACCCGGCTCGTGATGCAGATATAGATCCTGTATTATGGGAAATCCGACGTGAAAGACGAGTAGAACTAATGGGAGAAGGTTTTCGTTTTGATGATTTGCGGCGTTGGAAAAAAGGACATTATGTTGACAAACAACCATTAGGAGTATATGTTTCTAATCCTGCTGAGTATGGGAATAAACTTCTGATAAACGCAGAGGGATATGTGTACTTCTTTGAAAAGCCTTTGGGATGGCTCGATAAGTATTATTTGCGTCCTATCCCTTTGAACCAGAAAGCATTGAATCCTAATCTTGGTCAAAATCCGGGATGGGAAGAATAAAAAAAATTGGATATGAAAGTTTTTTCATTATTAATATCGACTGTTCCTTTTTTCTCTTCATTTTCTCTGTCTGCGGCAAAGCAGGCAGAGAAAATGAATGTATTGTTCTTAATGGCAGATGATATGCGCCCTGAATTGGGATGTTATGGAGTAGAGGCTGTTAAGACACCTAATATTGATCGGCTTGCATCAACTGGAGTTTTATTCCAAAATGCATATTGTAACGTACCGGTTAGCGGTGCTTCTCGTGCTAGCTTATTAACAGGAGTTTATCCTCATTATCCAGATCGCTTTGTTGGATTTTCGGCTTTAGCTAGTAAGGACTGCCCAGAAGCTATTCCTTTATCTGGTTGGTTCACTTCTCATGGCTATTACACTGTTTCTGACGGGAAAGTATTTCATCATATTGAAGATCATGCAGACTCTTGGAGTGAACCTCCGTATCGAACCCATCCTGATGGATATGATGTATACTGGGCAGAATATAATAAATGGGAATTATGGATGAATAGTGCTTCTGCTCGTACTATTAATCCTAAGACAATGCGTGGCCCTTTTTGTGAATGGGCTGAAGTTCCAGATACGGCTTATGATGATGGAAAGTTGGCAGAAAAAGCGATTGCCGATTTAAAGCGATTAAAAGAAAAAGGAAAGCCATTTTTTCTTGCATGTGGATTTTGGAAACCCCATCTTCCTTTTAATGCTCCTAAAAAATATTGGGATTTATATGATAGGGAGAAAATACCTGTGGCGGCAAATCGCTTTCGTCCGGAAGGGCTTCCTGAGGAAGTGAGAAACTCTCAAGAAATATATGCTTATGCTCGTACCACATCACCGGATGATATTTATTTTCTTAAAGAGGCAAAGCATGGTTATTATGCATGTCTGAGTTATGTTGATGCACAAATTGGAAAAGTTCTTGATGCATTAGACGAACTTGGCTTATCAGAAAATACGATTGTTGTGTTGTTGGGAGATCATGGTTGGCATTTAGGCGAACATGGATTTTTAGGGAAGCATAATCTGATGAATTGGTCTACACATGTGCCTTTAATTGTTCGTGTGCCAGGATTGCAAAAAGGAAAAACAGAATCTTTGGTGGAATTTGTTGATATTTATCCTACTTTATGCGAACTTTGTAACCTGCCTTTTCCAAAACAATTAGATGGGATTAGCTTTGTTCCTATTTTAAAGAACTTGGAGAGAAAAACGAAAGATAAAGTGTATATTCAGTGGGAAGGAGGAGATAATGCAGTCAACTGGAGGTATAATTATGCAGAATGGGAGAAAGGTAATCGTATGCTGTTTGACCATCAGATTGATGTAGAAGAAAATAAAAATAGAGCAAATGATCCTTCATATAAAAATATAATAAAGGATATGTCATCTTTTTTGCATAAGAAAAAACGTACTTTAAATAAATAATAATATGAATTTAAGACACATTATATTAGTAATACTTTCTTATTGGGCTTTATGTGGGTATTCTCAGCGTATTTGTAAATTCTTAGATGATAATTGGATGTTCCGGTTTTCTCATCAGGTAGAAAAAGGAACAGGAGTTAGGATTACACTTCCTCATACGTGGAATGCTCAGGATGCCTTGTCGGGCAAATTAGACTATAATCGGGGGATAGGAAATTATGAACGTACATTATATATTGATTCTCAATGGAAAGGTAAACGACTTTTTTTACGTTTCGAGGGAGTAAACAGTATAGCTAATGTCTTTATTAATGGGAAGTGTCTGGGAGAACATAAAGGAGGATACAGTGCTTTTGTTTTTGAGATTACAGATAAGGTTGATTATGGGAAAAACAATAAGCTATTGGTAAGGGTAAGTAATGCAGAGCGATTAGATGTAATGCCTTTAGTGGGTGACTTTAATATGTATGGAGGAATTTATCGTGGGGTGAAGTTGATTGTAACAGAATCGGCTTGTATTTCTTTACAGGATTATGCTTCTCCAGGAGTATATTTGACTCAACAGCAAGTTAGCCCTGATGAGGCTGAAATTTCAGCTACGGTTTTGTTGTCAAATCGTTTGGCAAAACGTGATGTAGTGGTGCGAGTTGAAGTGAAAGATGATCAGCGTGTCATATCTCGACATGAACAACAGATGACTCTAGAGAAGGAAAAAGAGGAAAAAGTTGTTTTCCCCATAAAAATAGAGAGTCCTCATTTATGGAACGGGAAACGAGATCCTTTTATGTATCAAACGGAAACAACTTTATGGTCAGATGGACGGTTATTGGATAAAGTAGTTCAACCACTGGGGATACGTTTTTTCCGGATAGATCCTGATAAGGGCTTTTTCTTAAATGGTGAATATTTAAAACTGCATGGAGTGTGCAGACATCAGGATCGACCTGAATTGGGGAATGCTTTACGTAAAGAACACCATGAGGAGGATACGCATATTATGTTGGAGATGGGGGTGAATGCTGTTCGTCTGGCACATTATCAGCAATCTGAGGATATGTATGATTTAATGGATAAAACTGGTATTATTACCTGGGCTGAAATTCCATTTGTAGGACCTGGAGGATATGATGACAAAGGGTTTGTTGATTTTCCAGACTTTCGGGAAAATGGTAAAAATCAGTTGCGGGAGTTAATCCGTCAAAATTACAATCATCCTTCTATTTGTTTCTGGGGACTATTTAATGAGTTGACAGAGCATGGAGATAATCCTGTTGAATATATCAAAGAGTTAAATATTCTTGCTCATGCTGAAGATTCCTCACGTCCTACTACAGCGGCTAGTAATCAGAATGGCAGCTTGAATTTTTTAACGGATTGTATAGCCTGGAATCGTTATGATGGCTGGTATAGTAATAATCCTGAGAATTTAGCTGAATTTTTGGATAATACGCATGCAGCATACCCTGACTTACGTATTGGTATTAGTGAATATGGGGCTGGAGCAAGTATTTATCATCAACAAGATTCATTGAGTCGACCTGCTCCTGTTAGTTTCTGGCATCCAGAGAATTGGCAGACTTATTATCACATGGAAAATTGGAAGATAATTAATGAACGTCCTTTTGTCTGGGGAAGTTTTGTTTGGAATATGTTTGATTTCGGGGCAGCTCATCGTCATGAAGGGGATCGTATAGGTATTAATGATAAAGGATTGGTGACATTTGACCGTAAAGTAAAAAAAGATGCTTTTTATTTCTATAAAGCGAATTGGAACCCGGAACCAATGCTTTATATAGCAGGGAAACGTAACCAGAATCGTGTAAGTTTGGTACAAGATATAATGGCCTTTACTAATGCGAATGAGGTAGAATTGTTGATTAATGGTAAGGTTATAGGAAAGGCCTTTCCTGATCAATATGCTACCGTAATGTGGAAAGGAGTAAAATTAGACGCTGGAGAAAATAAAATTCAAGTGAGAGCAACCGCAAAGAAAGGATACCTATTGGATGAATGCGTAGTGTGGGTTAATTCTACAAAATAAAATATTATACTAATTTGAGTAATGACATTTATGTCTGTTTACTTTAAATAAGAAAATAAAATTCATAAAGGAGTTAGGAAGAAATATGAAAATTTCTTCCTAACTTGCGCTCCGGAAATAATTAACCTTAAAAAGGACAGATGGAAAAGACTCTTACTAAAGCAATCAAAACTATTTGCTGTTCATTGACGGGAGTGCTGACGATTAGTGGGACTCCTCAGCAGTTGTATGCGGAAAATGTATCTTTGCCTTATTGGAAGGATATTCAGACTGTATCAGTAAACCGGGAAGCACCGAGATCGGCTTTTATGACTTATGCTGACAAGACTCAGGCCTTGACTGGAAAATATGAAAACAGCCCTTATTATGAGTTGTTGAATGGTACGTGGAAATTTTATTATACAGATTCGTACCTGAATCTTCCTGCAGACATTACCTCTCCGGAAGTGAGTACAGAAGGGTGGCACGATATTAAGGTGCCGGGAAACTGGGAAGTGCAAGGATTCGGTACGGCTATTTATACGAATCACGGATATGAATTTCAGCCTCGTAACCCTCAGCCTCCCTTGTTGCCGGAGAAGAATCCAGTGGGAGTGTACCGGCGTGATATTACCGTGCCTTCAGAATGGAAAGGCCGTGATATTTACCTCCATATTGCCGGAGCAAAATCAGGATGCTATGTGTATTTGAACGGAAAAGAAGTTGGTTATAATGAGGATTCTAAGAATCCGGCTGAATATCTGATAAATGATTATTTGAAGGAAGGTAATAATGTGCTGACTTTAAAAATCTTCCGTTGGAGCACGGGTTCTTATCTGGAATGTCAGGATTTCTGGCGTATCAGCGGTATAGAACGTGACGTATTCCTTTATTCACAGCCGAAAGCTTCAGTACAGGATTTCCGGATTGTGTCTACTTTGGATGATTCGTACCGTAACGGTATTTTCCGTTTGGATATGGAGCTGAAGAATCATCGTACCAATACGGCTGGGTTGAGTATTGGATATGAGTTGCTCGATAATAACGGAAAGGTAGTAGCCAATGGTGAAGAAACCGTAGATGTACTTGCTGGTAAAGAAGGTACCGTATCGTTTAGCAAGGAACTGCCAGAAGTAAAAACCTGGACTTCGGAAGCTCCTAATCTGTATAAGCTGTTGATGACTGTAAAGGAAAATGGAAAAGTGACCGAAGTGATTCCTTACCATGTAGGATTCCGGCGCATTGAAATCAAAGAAATTGATCAGAAAGGTACTAATGGAAAGAATTACCATGTGTTGTTTATCAATGGGCAGCCTTTAAAACTGAAGGGTGTAAATATTCACGAACATAATCCGTTAACAGGGCATTATGTAGATGAGGCCCTGATGCGTAAGGACTTGGAGTTGATGAAACGGAACAATATCAATACGGTACGTTTGTGTCATTATCCGCAAGACCGCCGTTTCTATGAACTCTGTGATGAATATGGTATTTACGTGTACGATGAGGCGAACATTGAAAGTCATGGAATGTATTATGATTTGCGTAAGGGTGGAACCTTGGGAAATAATCCGGAATGGTTGAAGCCGCATCTTTACCGTGTGGAGAACATGTTTGAACGGAATAAGAACTATCCTTCAGTCACCTTCTGGTCATTGGGTAATGAGGCTGGAAACGGTTACAACTTTTATGAGGCTTATTTGTGGGTGAAACAGGCTGACAAGGGACTGATGGACCGTCCGGTAAATTATGAACGTGCACAGTGGGAATGGAACTCTGACATGTACGTGCCGCAGTACCCCAGCGCATCCTGGTTGGAATCAATAGGTCGGTTAGGAAGTGACCGTCCGGTAGTGCCTTCAGAATATGCACATGCTATGGGCAACTCTACCGGAGGCTTGTGGGATCAGTGGAAGGCTATCTATCAGTATCCTAATCTGCAGGGAGGATATATCTGGGACTGGGTAGACCAGGGAATTTTAGTGAAGGATGAAAACGGAAGAGAATATTGGGCATACGGAGGTGATTTCGGAACTAACATGCCAAGTGACGGCAACTTCTGCTGTAATGGTATCGTGAACCCGGACCGTAATCCTCATCCGGCCATGAGTGAGGTAAAATATGCACACCAGAATGTGGCTTTTGAAGCTACAGACCTGGCAAACGGTAAGTTTAATGTGCTGAACCGCTTTTATTTCACGAACCTGAAGAAATATATGATTTCGTATGAAGTGAAGGAAAATGATAAGGTGGTACGTCGTGGAAAAGTTTCACTGGATGTAGCTCCTCAGGAAAAGAAAGAGTTGGCGGTGAATGTTAGTGGATTGAAAGCTAAAGTGGGTACGGAATATTTTGTGAACTTTTCAGTAACTACGTTAGAATCTGAACCGCTTGTACCGAAAGGATATGAGATAGCGCACGAACAGTTCCGTTTGCCGATAGACCCTGCTTCACGTTCATTCTCGGTACAGGGCCCTGCTTTGCAGTGCAGTGAAAATGGCAACTTGTTGAGTGTGCAGTCTTCGCGCGTAGCTTTTGTATTTGACAAGTCGACGGGTCTGGTTACTTCTTATAAAGTGAAGGGAACAGAATATTTCCATGAGGGATTTGGCATACAGCCTAATTTCTGGCGTGCTCCGAATGACAATGATTATGGAAGCCAGATGCCGAAGCGCCTGCAAATCTGGAAGCAGTCCAGCAAGAATTTTAATGTGGTAGATGCTTCATTGACTATGGATGGAAAAGATGCGGTATTGAAGGTCAGCTACCTGTTGGCTGCAGGTAATTTGTATATTGCTACCTATCGCATTCATCCTTCAGGAGTAGTGAAAGCAAATTATACATTTACCTCTACGGAAATGGAAGCTGCGAAGACAGAAGCTTCGGAAGCTACATTGATGGCTACGTTCACTCCTGGAAACGAAGCAATCCGCAAGGAAAGTTCCAAACTGGTAGTACCGCGTATTGGTGTTCGTTTCCGTTTGCCTGCCGAAATGGAACAGGTGACTTATTTTGGTCGCGGACCGGAAGAGAATTATTGCGACCGGAATAATGGTACATTGGTAGGTGAATATCAAGCGACAGCAGAACAAATGTATTTCCCTTATGTACGTCCACAAGAAAACGGACATCATACCGATACACGTTGGTTGATGCTGAAAAAGAAAAACGGCAAAGGACTGGCTGTGTATGCGGATGGTACATTGGAATTTAATTCACTCCGTAATTCGATAGAAGATTTTGATGGAGAAGAAGCTACCCATCGTGACTATCAGTGGGGTAATCGTGATGCAGAAGAATTGAAACATGATGTAAGTACCGCTAAGAATATCAAGCCTCGTCATACACATATCAATGATATTACTCCTCGTGATTTCGTTGAAGTCTGTCTGGATATGCGACAGATGGGTGTAGGAGGTTTTGATAGCTGGGGAGCTGTACCAGACCCTCAATACCTGATTCCAGCTAATAAGGAATATCAATGGGGATTTACGATTGTACCGATGTAAATGATAAAAGCATAAAATAAAAATTCCGGGCTTGAAAAGACATGTTTTCAGGCCCGGAATTTTTTTTGTTCAGATAAGGGCATAAAAAAAGGAGTTCCGCTGAACTCCAACCTTTTGTTAACCTTAAATCTAATACTATGAAAAACACGATGCAAAGGTACGGACTTTCTGGAATTATGCAAGTTTTGTGTGCGTTTACATGTGTTTTATAACATAATTTGAAATTTTGGCCGTATTTGAAAGACTTATTAATAAAATTACAGTGGCAATAAGAATCGTTCTCTAAAGTACATTCATCTAAAAGTCATGTGATTTACATGGTTCTGTAATATGTTTTTTTGTTCTTTGCTACAGAATTAATCAGGACTTTGTATGGAATTAACTGTTAGGGAGCGCCAGAAGGCATTGACGGTTACACTGGCTATGCTATGTATAGCATGTGCTTGTTTGTTTTATCTGGGATATAGATTGTGCATGTATTATTAGTAGAGCAAAAAAAGGTGCGTCTGGATAATTCCGGGCGCACCTTTTTAGCAATAAAAGCCGATGAATTATTTGCTTTCTTTTTTAAACTTGTAGACAGCAAATGTCATGGCACCTATTTCGGTATTGAGCGTATTTCCTTCAATTGAAATGCTACTTTCTTTAGGAGTGATGAGGTTCGGATTGTCGAGTGTATTTTCTGCATCCGGGTTTTCTGTATGCAATGTGATGCATTTTCCGTCTCCTAAAGTTACAGACTTCTTCAAGCCTTTAAATTCCAGACTAATGGGCTGTGCCTTTTCTGACACGTTGGCTACTTTGACAATGTAGGTCTGTGTGTTTTCATCCCATACGGCACTGGCGAAAAGTCCATTCTGGCCTTCCTGACCACTAACCGGTTTTTTATCCATAGTCAGAGGAACTACATTTGTTCCGGTATTGTGACCGTAAAGTGACTGTACATACCAGCTGCAGGTGCGTACAGAACGGAGGTTATCGAACCAGATTAAGTCTGGACGCCACTGCCAGCCTTCTACGTGAGCCAACAGCGGAGCATAAGTCGCCATGTGTACTACATCTGCGTTTCTTTCTACTCCAGTCAGGAAAGCAGCTTCAAGCAAAGAAGCGTGGAAGTGGTTCCATTTCTTTCCTTTTCCGTGGCAAGCATATTCTCCTGCAAATACTTTCGGGCCTTTACGGTCATAATTGTCGTAACGGTTTCCTGATTTCAAGAACCAGTCTTCCGGACGATAGAAGTGTTCGTCTACCAGGTCCACTTTCAGTTTCTTCATTTCCGGCCATAAGTAATCGAAGTCTTTTCCTTCAGAATTCGGACCAGACGAACCGATAATCTTGATTTCAGGATGTGCTTTGCGGAGAGCTTCTACGAATAACTTTAAGCGTTCCGGATATTCAGGTCCCCACTGTTCGTTTCCGATTCCGATGAACTTCATGTTGAAAGGAGCCGGATGTCCCATATCGGCACGGAGTTTCCCCCATTTGGTATCAGTACCTCCATTGGCAAATTCAATCAGGTCGAGTGCATCCTGGATGTAGCTGTCGAGGTCGCATAGCTGAACATGTGCCTTTGGATCATCGTTCTGATACTGGCAGGCAAGTCCGCAGTTCAGGATTGGCAGTGGTTCTGCTCCCATATCCTCTGAGAGAAGGAATAATTCATAGAATCCCATGCCATACGTTTGGAAGTAATCAGGGAAGAAACGATGCGGGAAAGTATAATGCCATCTGTTGCTGTTCAGCGGACGATTTTCTACTGGTCCTACTGAATTTTTCCAGTTGTAACGGTCGCTTATTTCTGTACCTTCTACGATACATCCTCCAGGGAAACGGAATATGCCTGGCTTAGTATCGGCTAATGCTTGTACAAGGTCTTTTCTTAATCCGTTTTCACGTCCCTTCCATGTATCGACTGGGAATAAGGATACATGTTCCAAATCTACGGTTCCTGCTGATTGTAAGAAGATTCTCAGGTGAGCTTTTGCTTCTGTTTTTGTAGGAGTCAGTGTCAGCTCGTATTTTTTCCATTCTTTGGAGTTGATGTCTAAAGACTGTGCCGTGATGACCTGAGTCTCATCCATGGAATCGTTGTCAATAAGCTCTACTCGTATTTTCTGGTTTTCTCCTCTAGCCCATACAGTAAATCGATATTTTTCATTGGCTTTAATTCCGATGCCAAAGAATCCTTCATTCTCAAGACCTGTACGTTTGTGTGCATGGCTAGGGGCTCCAAGACGTACATAGTGTGGATTACGTTCAAACGGGCCATCATTTTGAAGGGTTACGTTTCCAAAGATGTTCCATCCCATAAAACTCTGTGGAAATTCAAATGAACGGTTCTTGATTAACTCTGCATAAAGTCCCCCGTCTGCTCCATAGTTGATGTCTTCAAAGAAGTGACCGTACATGGTCGGTTGAATTTCTGCTCCAATTTTGTTGGCTTGGATAACCATCTGGTTGACATTCTGCGCTTGCAAGCTGAGTCCTGCTGTTAGTGCAAGTGCTGAAAGAAAGGTTAAGTGTTTGTTCATGGTTTTTTAGTTATATAGTTATAAAGTGACTTCGCAAATATATAGAAAAAATTGTAATATTCACACTTAATTTCTATTTTTGTCCTGATTAGTAATTATCTGGAAAAACACCTATGAAAAAACAAGTACTTTTTGGCACATTGGCATTATTGGCCTCTCAGGCATTTGCCCAGCAGGCAGCGGTCACCGGCCCTGATGCTCGTTTGAAACTCGACTTTCAGTTGCAGGATGGCAAGCCTGTCTATTCGGTGACCTACGATGGAAAGACCGTGCTGGAGAATTCTCCCCTCGGCTTTGTCTCCAATATCGGCGACTTCAGCCGTCAGATGAGCTTTGTCAGCCAGCAGGCAGACAAGGTGGAAAAGACGTACACGCAGGACCGTATCAAGTGTTCTACGGTAAATTATTCTGCCAACAAGCTGACTGTAACCCTTGAAAATGCCGACAAGAAGAAACTGGACATCGTGTTCCAGTTGAGTAATAACGACATAGCTTTTCGCTATGAGATGCCTCAGTATGGCGAAACGGCCTGTATGGTGATTGAAAAGGAAGCGACTGGCTTTGATTTTCCTTCTACCACTACCACGTTCCTTTCTCCGCAGAGTGACCCGATGATTGGCTGGATGCGTACCAAACCGAGCTACGAAGAGGAATATGTGCCCGATGAACCGGTGGCTACTCCTTCCAAGTACGGTGAAGGCTATACTTTCCCGGCACTGTTCCATGTAGGCGATAACTGGGCGCTGGTATCGGAGACCGGTGTGCGCAGCCTGTATTGTGCTTCCCACCTGAGTGATGCTACTAAAGATGGTCTTTACAGTATTGCTTTCCCGAATCCGGGCGAGATGAACGGTCTGGGTTCTTCTACTCCGGGACTGGCTCTGCCGGGTGTCACTCCCTGGCGTACGATTACGGTGGGCAGCGGACTGAAGCCGATTGTGGAGACTACCGTTCCGTTTGATGTGGTAGAACCGCTGTATGAGCCATCACAGAAATACAGGTTCGGCCGTTCTACGTGGAGCTGGATTATGTGGCAGGACCCGAGTATCAACTACGATGACCAGATTCGTTTCATTGACCTGGCCAGTGAAATGGGTTATGAATATACGCTGATTGACGGAGGCTGGGAAAAGAACATCGGACGTGACCGTATGGAAGAGCTGTTTAAGTATGCACACCAGAAGAACGTGGATGTATTCGTGTGGTACAACTCCAACGGTTACTGGAACGACGCTCCGCAGGATGCCAAGCAGTGCATGAGCAATTCGGTAGCCCGCAAGAAAGAGATGAAGTGGCTGCAGAAGTGCGGTGTGAAGGGCTTGAAGGTGGACTTCTTCGGCAGTGACAAGCAGCAGATGATGGGCTTGTATGAAGATATTCTGACTGATGCCAACGAATACGGCCTGATGATAATCTTCCATGGCTGTACCATCCCACGCGGCTGGGAACGCATGTATCCGAACTATGTGGGCAGTGAGGCGGTACTGGCTTCTGAGAATCTGATATTTAATCAGCACTTCGATGATATGGAGGCTTACAATGCCTGCCTGCATCCGTTTATCCGCAATACCATCGGCTGTATGGAGTTTGGCGGTACGCTGCTGAACAAGCGTCACAACCGTACGAACGACGGAGGTACCATCCGTAAGACGACAGACGTGTTCCAGCTGGCTACAGCAGTGCTGTATCAGAACCCGATTCAGAACTTTGCGCTGGCTCCGAACAACCTGACAGATGCACCGGCACTAGCTATCGATTTTATGAAGCAGGTACCTACTACGTGGGATGAAACGGTGTTCATTGACGGTTATCCGGGCAAATACTGTGTGCTGGCCCGTCGTCACGGTGCCCGCTGGTATGTGGTAGGTGTAAATGCACAGAAAGAGCCTTTGAAGTTGAGCTTGAACCTGCCGATGTGGGAGAAAGGTGAAACGGTTTCCTATTATCTGGACAATAAGAAACGTCAGCCGCAATTAGAAGAATTGAAAATCAAGAATCCGGCAGAAGTGAAAGTAGTAATCCAACCGGATGGAGGTATTATTCTGACAAAATAGTTTGAGGAGTTTTCCAAAGAGAAAAGCGTGATTTTTTGGTGGAAATCACGCTTTTCTCTTTTTAATTTATAACTTTGCATCCTAACTCATTGAATTATGGAGAATAATCAACTTTTTATTTACAATACACTGACCCGCAAGAAGGAACTGTTCGTGCCTTTGCATGCTCCTCATGTGGGCATGTATGTGTGTGGTCCTACCGTATACGGTGACGGACATTTGGGACATGCGCGTCCTGCCATTACGTTTGATATTGTGTTCCGCTACCTGACTCATTTGGGCTACAAGGTACGTTATGTGCGTAACATTACAGATGTGGGCCATCTGGAGCATGATGCAGACGATGGCGAAGACAAGATTGCCAAGAAGGCACGTCTGGAACAGCTGGAGCCGATGGAAGTGGTGCAGTATTATCTGTTGCGTTACCACAAGGCAATGGAAGCACTGAACGTGTTGCCGCCCAGTATCGAGCCGCATGCATCCGGGCACATCATCGAGCAGATTAAGCTGGTGGAAGAGATTCTGAAAAACGGATATGCATACGAAAGCAAGGGTTCTGTGTATTTCGATGTAGCGAAGTACAACAAAGATCATCACTATGGTGTGTTGTCAGGACGTAACCTGGATGATGTGCTGAATACAACCCGTGAACTCGACGGACAGGATGAAAAGCACAACCCGGCCGACTTTGCTTTGTGGAAGTGTGCACAGCCGGAACACATCATGCGCTGGCCGTCACCGTGGAGCAACGGTTTCCCGGGCTGGCATTGCGAGTGTACCGCTATGGGACGCAAATATTTAGGTGAAACTTTCGATATTCACGGAGGAGGAATGGACTTGGTGTTCCCGCATCATGAATGTGAAATCGCACAGGCTGTGGCTTCAGAAGGTCATCAGATGGTACGTTACTGGATGCACAATAACATGATTACCATCAACGGACAGAAGATGGGTAAGTCATTAGGTAACTTTATCACGTTGGATGAGTTCTTCACAGGCTCTAACAAGTTGCTGACACAGGCTTATTCACCGATGACTATTCGTTTCTTCATCCTTCAGGCACACTATCGCAGTACGGTGGACTTCAGTAACGAAGCGCTGCAGGCTGCTGAAAAGGGATTGGAACGTCTGTTAGAAGGTGTGAAGAACCTGGATCGTATTACTCCGGCGAAGGCAACTTCAGGCATCGAACCGAAAGGCTTGCGTGAGAAGTGCTACGAGGCCATGAACGACGACTTGAATACACCGATTGTCATTTCTCATCTGTTTGATGCTACCCGCATGATTAATACGGTGATTGACAAGAAAGCGACTATCAGCGCCGAAGATTTGGAAGAACTGAAGAGTGTATTCCATCTGTTCGTGTTCGATATCTTGGGTCTGAAAGCGGAAGCTGAAAACAATGCGGCACGTGAAGAAGCTTACGGAAAAGTAGTCGACATGCTGTTAGAGCAGCGTATGCAGGCTAAAGCCAACAAAGATTGGGCTACAAGCGATAAGATTCGTGACAACCTGGCTGCCTTGGGATTTGAAGTGAAAGATACCAAGGATGGCTTCACTTGGAAATTAAACAAGTAATCGAATAGTAACTCTTATAAAAAAGGAAGGGGTACCGGAACAACCGGTACCCCTTCTCTTGTAGTATATCTGTGTTATTTTTTCACAGGAATTTCAATGCGTTTCCCGTCTGCTTGTACAGCGTAAAGTATGGCATTCCCCAGTTCCACTCCTGATGGGATATCATAGCTGAACATGTTGAAGAAGTATACCAATTCTCCTTCTGCACTGTTTTTGCGTAATTCAAATGCTACGGCATTTTCTCCATTCTCAACGGTATATTTCCGTCCGGAAACTGTATAGGCTATGTTTGGACTGACGGCTTTTACCTCCCCTTCAAACTGTGTGTAATATCCGGTGTCCGAAGGTTTCGTGTCGAGTCCGGTATCTCCGGCCTTACGGTCTTCAATATACTGGAAAGCATGTTTGGGTTTCGGGAATTTTTTCATGAAAGTCTTGGCTTCCTGTATCATTGCTTCCGTTACCTTATATTTCCAGGTACCGTATTGTTCAATGGTACCTTCTCCAGGGATAAAGAAACCCCACAAATCGAAGAAGTCGGTTAAATCTTCTCCGGCAGCTTCACTGGCTTTCATGGCAAATTTGAGCTGTGCACCTCCGGGATCGCTTTCAGTAATCCGGTCTTCACGCAACAATTTGAATAATGTCTGCCAGAATTTAGGATTGTGTCCACAACGATGGTAGTAATTCCACAACTGCCAGTTCATGCGCATGTGTATTTCCGTGTCTTCTCCCTGGTGAGTGGCATCTCCCATATTATACCATGCTTTTTTGCGTACGAAACGGGAATCTGCCAAATCATTCAGTTCACTTCCTCTGGAGCAATATTTTCCCAGTTTGTACAGAATGTAGTTGGAGAACAGATTGTTCGATGATTCTGTGCTGCCCGGCCAGTTGATGGCAGCCTGATGGATGTGGCCTATTTCATGTGCGGGACCCCAGGCATTGTCCTTGTTGGCCATTACATTTTCTTTCAGCAGGATGTTGTTCAGGTAGGTATATACGAAACCGATACAATAGTCCGTAGCCCACATGTAACTTCCTTCCGGCGAGATGGCAAAAATGTGGTTGTTGACTTGTGAAGGGCGTACATCCTCAATACCCATCAGTTCTTGTTCCCATCCGATGATGTCATCCCATAAGTTGATGGCCGACAATATTTGGTTGGGCACAAACTCCTGCATCTTGGCTGTGTGGAAATAGAACATGATACGCTCGCCACGTACGCAGAAATATTTATGAGTTGCTTTTTTCAGTAATTCCGCATATTTTTCATCGGTCTTGTGTTCTTTCAGGTCGAAGAATCCGGTGACTTTTCCGCTTCCCATCGGGATATGGATTTTAACGGGTTGTGCATCGGGAGAGGTCAGGTCGGTGTTGTACATTACAAACAGCTGGCCTTCTTTACGCATGGTCAGTTTGTTGACTCCCGGAGACAGGAGATACACCTCACCGCTCACGTTGGTCTGTTTATATTCGCCTCCGCTTTCCCAGATGCTTTGTAACGAAACTTGCTGTCCGTGAGTGTCGCCTACCAGTACGATGATTTCATCACCTTGCTGAACCGAGATGCCAGTCGGATTGTCCAGATTACTGTATTTCTTGGTCATTAATTTAGTAGCCCATTCTTCCGGAATACTATAGGGAGCATATTCCCGGATGCGGAATTCTTTTTCGTGTGGGTCATAGGTGTTATTCTGTAATGCCTTTGCCAGACGGATAAAATAGTCGGGCAGTGCATTGATTTGTTCGTCGGTTACTCCTTCTTTCAGCGCACTGCAAGTAATGTCGCTGAATACGGTGATCAAGGTGTTTTCTAACGTGTTTTCCTGGTTATAACGGTAGAATTCCATTTCATCACAGCTTACGAAATTACCCGCACCCGATTTCACTTCAAACTTCACACCGGTTACTTTCTGGGTAGTCTTGAAGGAAATCTTTGAAGGAGCATTCTGCATGCGGAAGTTGTATGTGCCATACTTTGTCCAGTTGGAGTGTCCTTCGTCTGTAGCAATCAACAGGTCGAGCTCGCCAAAATTCCCGTTTCCGGCACGGGTATAATAAATCAGGTAATCAATATCGGCACCTCCCTGGAAGTAATACTCCAGTGTGACCGGGAATTTGGCCGACTGTCCCCATACTGAGTGATAGGGATTTGCACCGTCAGCCGAGAATTTGCCATCCCAGGTATTCTCAATACCCTGCCCGGGTTGAAACTCACTGGCTTTTCCCCCTGAGGGAATAACTTTGATGTCTTCACTAATGACAAGGTCGGAAGAGGCATATTGTGTCACGTTGATCACGTAATTCTGAATGGGCGATAAAACCTTGACCACTGCATTTCTACGTTCGTTTGAGGTATTGGCTGTGGCAGATAGTTTGATTTGTGCACCGTATTCCTTTTCTTCCTGGGTAGATACATAAAGCCATCCGGCATCTGTTTCTGTTTTCCAGTCATTAAGAGAGAGACTGGTCTGCACAGGGATGAAGATTGATTCAGTACCGCTTCCAAATTCTTTGGAAAGGTCTGCTTCTGCAATAGTGAATGTCCCGTTTTTCAGTGTTTCTTTGTCTTTACACCCCGAGGAGGAGAAAATAAGACATAACAGGACAATCAGTGTAGAACTAAAAAGACTTTTATTCATAGGAAATTAGATTAGAGTGATCCAGAGAGGAAAATGTTTCTCCTCTCTGGATGGAATGTGGTATTAATTACCGTATAGTACAAGTTCTCCAAGATTAAACCAGGCATTTCCGTTGGTCATGGAACCAGCTGCACTTTCCAGTACTGCAAAGCGGAAGTGGGAGAAGGGTTGTTCCGCACGATAGATTGGTGAAGAATACTGCTGGTTACCTCCGGTGGGGAGTCCCGATGCAATGTCTCCCAGTTCTTTCCACTCTGTACCATTTGTGCTGGCAAATAACTTAATGTGCGTCGGCGCTGCATTACCATTTTCAAAACGGGTCCAGTAATCAAGTTTGATGGATTGTACAGGAGCTGACAATGTTACCTCAATGTAGTTCCCGTAGGTTGCATCTTTTACTGGAGCACTCCAGTTGGAGTGAAAATGAAGGCCGGAACCAAGTCCGTCAACTAAACCTGCATATCCTGTTCCGTCTCCTTCTGCAATAGAATTGGCTTTGAACTGGTTGGCTTTCAGTTCCAGTTTATCCGGAGAATAGGTGACACCTAACAGAACTGTTTTCTGGGCTGCATTGATTTCCACTCCTTCTACAGTGGGACTGGCAATGGAAAGAGGAAGAATGTATTCTCCCATTTCCAGTGATGCACGGTTGATGGCAATGTCTACCGAAGCGGTGGTAGCCTCATTGCCAAAAGTGACGATTCCATTTTCCGGGAGTGTATATGCGTTGCTCGGAAGCTGTTTGTAGCGGTTGCCGTTTTGTGAGTTATATTTATTGAAGGCTGCCACGGCTTCTTCATTGCAAGCAAGACTACATTTTAGGCCCCAGATATTGGGAATGGGCAGAGTCAGCTCTAATGTATAAGCCTGTTTCGCCTCACCTTTGGATGAAAAAGATATGGCATGGTTAAATCCGCTATTTGCCAGTCCGATGGTGGGTGCCTTAATTTGGGGGACAATAATAAGCAAACTGTCGTTCACGGACACTTCCGAACTGCGAAGAAGCAAAGGAAGTGCATACGCTTGTCCGTTATGGCTTTCTTGCTGTTGCAGGATTTCTCTTGTTTTCAGTACGGTATTTACTGGTTTGTAGCGTTCCTGTGAAGAGAATTGCAGTTCGTTGTTCTGCAGTGTGTAATACTCTGCAGGCAGATAGGCATATTTCAGTCCATTGGTATTACAATATTCCTGAAAGATAGCTTCCGACATCGGAGTGACTGTTCCGTTGGCTGGTACGTCTCCCTTACTTCCCGTCTTCATGACCGAAATGGAAACGGCGCCTTCTGCTTCAGTGGTGTACAGTTCAATGTTACGGATGCCTGCATCCTTGATGTTCAATACGCAGTGGTATTGTTCTGGAAACAGTTCATCGTATTTTTCGCAACTGGAGAGGGCCAATGTGCCTCCTAAGACACATGCAGCCCCAAATATATGGTGTAATTTCATATTAGATACTTATTTAATAACCTGGTGCTTGAATGAGTTGTGGATTCTTGTAAACTTCATTTTCAAAAACAGGAAGGAAATACATTCGGTTAGTCCATTTGAAGTCCTGACTGATTACTACCGGGGTGTTGAATTCTTCGAAAGAAGGATCAAGCTTGCTCATGGCGTTGAGGCCCCGGCGTACGCCTGCCGACATATATTCTGGAGCAATCATCCAGCGGCGTATGTCATAGTAGCGGTGTCCTTCTCCCCACAGCTCAACGAAACGTTCGTTCTGTACCCATTTCATAATCGGCATGTCGTCTGTCACGTCGCTGGTGGTAAGTTCTCTGATACCAGCACGTTTGCGAACGATGTTCAACTGCGCTAATGCTTGGGGAACTTCATCCAGAGCGGCGCAGCATTCTGCCAGATTCAGATACAGTTCTGCCATACGGATAAGAGGTCTAGGCTTGTTCTGCTTTTCTTCTGCACTGGCTGTCCATGCAAAGGTAGGCTCAATGAACTTCTGCGACAGATATCCGGTCACGCAGTTGTCGCGGTTGAACAAAGACGGGTTGTATCCGTGAAGCTCCGAATTGCGCATTTCCAGTTTCAGAGGTTGTCCGCCATAAATACGGCTTCCCATGTCACCGCCGTCAAAAGCAATCCAGGCATAGAAGCGAGGCTCACGGCGGGTGTTCAGCTTGATAATGTCACTGCGGTCGGTAACCCCTGCGCTCTGGTACCATTCGGATTGCGGGTAGAACTGTTTGTCTTTTTCAATAGGTACTCCGTTTTCGGTGTAGAAATGTTCCACTGTATTTAGCGTGGGCGATACACCCGAATATCCGGCTTTCCAGGTTCCCTGGTTATTCTTGATGACACGGTGTGGAAGAGAACCGATAATCATGGTTCCCTGATTAGCCAGTCCCCAGATGGTTTCGCGGTTACCTTCTTTATAGCGTGTGGTTACCACGTATCGCATCAGCTGTACGCGTTCCATGAACTCTTTGTCCTTGTCGGCTGTTCCGCCTTCTGCGCTTTTGAAAGGAACAAACGGGAGGGGGAGTCCGGCCTGCTGGTATAGTGACTGTGCATCTTCCAGACTGAACAGTTTGTGGCCGGCTGCTTCTGCGGCAGTAATGGCTTCCTGGCAGGCCGCTTTGGCAACTTCCCATTTCTTTCGGTCATATTTTAGGCTGATGAGTTCTTTTCCATATCCCGGAGTCTCAAAATTCGTGTTCTCCCAGTCTTTGTAGGGGAAGCTTCCATTGAACAATGGAGAGGCTGCATAGACGAGCAGGCGTGCTTTCAGGGCCTTGGCCATGACAGAAGTGGCTCTTCCCCATTCGTCTCCGGTGCGGGTAGCCGGGAGCTGTCCGTCTTCGCATACTTCATCGAATTTCTGGCAAATCCAGTCTTTTACATAGTCGAAGTGCATACGTCCGTTGTACTCTGATTCAGGAGTGGCCTGATCAATGTATGTATCGGTAATGGGGCATGGACCGTAGGCAACCAGTGTAACCATGTGGTAGTAAGCCAGCAGGAAGTTCGCTTCAGCAGCCCAGGCTCTTTTCTGCTCATCAGTCACTCCTCTTGCATGAGGTAATTGCTGGAGGAAAAGCAGGCACTGTCCGATAAACCGATAGTTGCTGCCCCAGCTCCATCCGTCGGCAATGTTCGTCGGAAGGTTCAGGTCCCAGGTTATTTTCTGTGAACCGGTGTTCCACAATGGAGGAAGCACATATTCATCGGCACCGGCTTCTACCGTTTGATAGTCGAAAGGATTTCTTATACCTCCGTAGCAGGAGAACAGGAATCCGAGGGTTGATTCCGGATCTTTGGTCGCATCCGGTAAAGAAGCTTGTTCGGGCGGTACCACATCCAGGTAATTACATGAGGTGGTTCCTCCACATAAAGCCAGTGAAAGCAAGGCTATTTTTCCTATATTTTTTAAAGTCTTCATCGTAATTAGATTTTTAGAATGTTAACTGTAATCCGATATTAAACGTTCTCTGTAAAGGATAACTGTTCCATGCCAGTTCGGGATCCCATAATTTGAACGGGCTGAATACGAACAGGTTGTTCCCGCTGAAGTACACGCGGGCATGCTTGAAACGGTAGCCTATTTCCAGTGTCTTGAAGCGGATGAAGTTACCGTTTCTCATCCAGTAGGTACTGGGCTGGGTGTTGTTGGCTGTCTGTGCATCAGTCAATCCCAGGCGTGGATAAGCCGCATTGGGGTTCGGGTTGGCTTCTGTCCAGTAATCATTGGCAATGAACTGCATGACGTTGTAGTCATTTTGTCCAAACGGAGTAATTCCACTGATCATGAGTGTACGCATGGCTGAACCGTTGAAGAACACGCCGAAGTTGAAACCTTTGTAGTCGATGTTCATGCCAAGTCCGTACTGAATGCGCGGCATGTTACCGTATTCTGAAATCATGACCTTATCTTCCGTATTGATGATGCCGTCACCGTTCACGTCACGGTATTTCACGTCGCCCACCATTGCGGTACTTCCTAAGTTCTGTGTCGGGCTGTTGTCTATTTCTTCCTGGCTTTGGAAGAGTCCTTCCGCAATGTAACCGGTCTGGTGGCTCAATGGTTTGCCGGTCACGGTCTGCCATGTATATGGATAGAGCGGCTCATCGTAGTCTACGTATTTGTTCTGGGTGTAGGTAAAGTTTCCTTGGAAATCTACAGCCAGGTCTTTGTTGAACTGCTTGCGATAGTTCATGCTCAGTTCATATCCCCAGTTGTCTACCTTTCCTTTGTTGCTCCAGGGTTTGGCGGAGTCGTATCCTAACGATTGTGGCCATGCTTCGCGGTGCAGCAGGATGTTGTAACGCTTGTCGTAGAAGAAGTCGAATGTCAGGCTCAGGCAGCGGAACAATTCCATGTCGAAACCGAGGTCGAGTTTTTTCACGCGTTCCCATCCGGCATTCTGTACAGCATACTGAGTAACAATCGGACCGTATTTGCTGACATTCAGGTCTTCACCGAAAGTCGCTCCCGGACGCTTGTCACCCGTTACCTGTACCTGATCGATATACAAGAAGTGAGGTGAGCCTTCAGGACCGGTTTCGTCACTACCTACCAGACCGTAAGAACCTCTCAGTTTCAAAGAAGATACGACCTTGCTGAGTGGGGCAAAGAATTTTTCATTGGATACCACCCATCCCAAAGAGATAGCTGGGAAGAATTCAAAGCGGTCACCTTTGGCCAGACGTTCGGTTCCGTTGTAACCGAAGTTAATTTCAGCAAGGTAACGCTGGTCAAAATCGTAGGTGAAGCGTCCGGAGAATCCCTGGTTGCGGTTAGGTAACACGGCATTCCGGTACTCACGTTGCATATAGAGCAGCATACCCCCTACGTTGTGTTTTCCGAAACGACGCTGATAGTCGAGGGTAAATTGCAAGAAGAATGTGTTGTCTCCGTCTTTCGTGATGTCCGACTGTGCGATATAGTCTGTTCCACTTGTGCCTAATCTTTCCAGTGTATATTCTCCTGTGGAAGGATTGAAACTTCCGTCTTTAATTCGGTAGTAGTAGGGCTCAATGGTGCGGCTATACCAGTTGGACGACCAGTTTTTGAAGTTTACCAATGCCGTAGCGCTCAGTCCCTTGGTGATGAAATCAAGCTGCTGGCTTACCTTCAATGAGGTGTTCAAGGTGTTTTCCTGAGTTTGTTTGTAAGAAGAGAGCATGTAGGCGTACGGATTGGTGCGTAAGTTGTCGCCACTCAGAATGGCATTACCGAACCGTATGTGCGTATCGCCTTCCTGAGCCGGGAACGTGACAGGGAAGTTGATAGGATTGGTGGTCAGGGCCATATTGAACAAGTTGGATGTATTGTAGTTGGGACCCTGATTGTTTCGTATCTGCGCATTCATTCTCAGGTCTACGGTCGTGGTAGAAGTTAACTTATATTTGATGTTGTTCTGGAAGTTGTAACTCCAGTTGTTGATGTTGTTGTTATAGGAGTATACCTTTCGGGTGTTCAGCAATCCGGAATCGTGATTAGCCTGGATACTCATATAGTAAGTTGCTCTGGAACCACCGCCCTGCACGTTGATGTTGGCACGCTGGCTCATAGCCATATTCTTGAAAATTACATCATTCCATTTTACGCTGGGATACATGTAAGGGTTTGTACCCAGACGGGTATTTTCTATTTGTTCCTGAGTATATTTCGGAGTGATGCCCGGAGTGCGGGTTACCTGTGCTTCGTTGTACATTGTCATCCAGGTAGCACCGTCCACGAAGTCGGGGAAGTTGGTCATGACATTGAAAGCGTTTTCTACAGTCACGTTAATCTGTGTACGTTCATTTTCACGTCCGGATTTGGTAGTAATCAACATTACACCGTTGGCACCACGGGCACCATAAATCGCAGTAGCAGAAGCATCTTTCAGAATAGAAAAGCTTTCAATGGTTTCTGCCGGAATGTTGTTCAGGTCGGCAGCTGAGATTTCTACATCGTCTAACATAATCAGCGGGGTTGCTCTTCCACCGAAAGTACCGATACCACGGATGTAGAATTCGGCTGCTTCACCTGGGGCTCCGCTGGAAGTTTTGGCAATGACTCCCGATAGTTTTCCGGCCAGCGCATTGGTCAAAGAAGAGGTGGGAGTAACAAGAGAGGAACCTTTTACGCTGGTAATGGACCCGGTTACGCTGACTTTTTTCTGGGTTCCGGCACCTACTACCACTACCTCGTCCAGCATTTCATTGTCTGATTTCAGCTTTACGTTGATGACTCCCAAATCTACTACCGGCACTTCCCGGGTCTTGTATCCAATAAAACTTATTACCAACACATCTTTGCTGGAAACTTCTATTGAATAGTTACCGTCAAGGTCTGAGATGACTCCCGTCTGGCTTCCTTTTACCACAATGTTGGCTCCAATAATGGGAGTTCCGTCCGAGGCATCGGTAATTGTACCTGTGACGGTTCGTTTTTTGGCACTTTGCGCAATTGCATCAATTTCTCTGGCTTCATGAGCATACGATGTCAGGGCGGAGTTTGCTTCAGGGATTGTACCTGAAATAGCCCAGGAGGAAAGTGGAAGCATCCACAATACCAGTCCAAGTTTGGGGACAAACTTGCTTGTCTTTCCTTTTTGCATGTTTGAATAGGAATTAAGGTTATTAATGTAGATAGTAATCCCTGTGAAGGGACATAAAGTAAAAAGTTGAAAATGAAAGTTTTAAAGTTTAGTTTTGGTTGTTTTTAGGTTACAAGGTTAGGTTATATAATTTTTTTCGTTAATAGTATAGTTAGTATTAAATCTTAGTTTCTGCTGTTTAGTTCGTCGCAAAAGTATATTAAAGCAATGAATAAAAAAAATCTTTTTTATTAATAAATGAAAAATAGTAAATAATTTGATTATTTATCTATGTGGTGATTCGGTAACTGTGGTATATGTAGACAATAAAATTGGGCTATGTATCAGCTTGGAAAAGTCAGGATAAAAAAACGCCTTTGCGTTTAAACGAAAACACAAGGGCGTTTGAAATAAAACGTCGAAGAGTTTTGAATAAAACGTAAAGGCGTTTTCCTCTAAACGTCCTTGCGTTTTAGTTGAAGCGTAAGGACGTTTTTAGTAGCTTCGTAAGCTGTTAATTTATAATCTGTTAGGACTTATCCGAAGCAAATACCCATGCGTCGTCCCTGTACAATCAGGTCATGGTCTTCTGTAACCAGTTTCAGCTTGCCGGCTACTTCGCTCAGTGGAACAGACTCGATGGTATTGCCTTTCAGTGCTACCATCCGGCCAAACATACCTTGGGCTATCAGTTCGGTAGCATGTCCTCCCATGCGGGTGGCCAGGTTGCGGTCATAGGCTGTAGGACTTCCTCCGCGCTGGATGTATCCTAATACAGTTTCGCGGGTTTCGAATCCCGTTTCGTATTCTATTTCCTCGGCAATGTATTGCGCAGCTTTTTTACCTCCGATTGTAGGAATTCCTTCTGCTACTACTACAATAGAGTAGGGCTTTCCTTTCTTCAGTCGGTTGATGATGGCGTCACCGATACGATGAATGTCGAAAGGAATTTCAGGAAGCAGAATAATATCGCCTCCTCCCGCCATACCGGAGTGAAGGGCAATCCATCCAGCCTTGTGGCCCATGACTTCAATGACCATGACACGCTGGTGGGCACTGGCAGTGGAATGCAGGCGGTCAATAGCGTCGGTGGCTATTGTTACGGCCGAATCGAAACCAAAAGAAACATCGGTTCCCCACACGTCATTGTCGATGGTTTTGGGAATGCTTACCACATTCACTCCCGCTTCAGCCAGTTTCGCAGCTGTTTTCTGCGTACCGTTTCCTCCGATGCACACGACGCAGTCCAGGCCGCGCTCGCGGATGGTCTGAAGCATGATGACAGGTTTGTTTTCCGATACGGCACCCGCTTTTCTTTTGAACGGTTTTTCGCGTGAAGTACCAAGGATGGTTCCTCCCAGGTTCAGAAGTCCTGTCAGTGAGCTTTCGTCCAGTGGAACAATGTCATTGTCCAGCAGTCCCCGAAACCCACTATGGATTCCATAAACCTCCATCCCGTAATGGTTGATGGCTGTCTTGCATACCCCTCGAATGGTGGCATTGATTCCCGGACAGTCGCCTCCTGAAGTCAAGATTCCTATCTTCATGTTTTGCTGTATTAATAGATTGTGTGGTAAAGGTAAGAAAAAACTGTATATTTGTCATGATGCAGGAAAAAATAATGTTCCTCTCTGCTGATTTAGTCAGAAAAAATCTACCTTTGCATCTATCACATATAAGGATTTGAAATTTAAGAAGGAATGAATTCAACAAAGTTAATAGGAAAGATATTTGCTCCCAGACAGAGAGAAATTGACCTTTATGGGACAAAGGCCGAAGAAATTCAGGGCCGTGTATTCCGAAAACTGATACAGAGCGCTTCTGCTACGGAGTGGGGAAAGAAATATGATTTCAGCCAAATCCGGAATTATACAGATTTTCAGCGTGTTCCGATACAGACGTATGAAGATGTAAAAGGTTATGTTGACCGTATGCGCCATGGTGAAAAGGATGTGTTGTGGCCGGGAAAGGTCATCTGGTACGCCAAGTCTTCGGGAACAACTAATGATAAAAGTAAGTTTATTCCTGTCAGCCCGGAAGGATTGAAAGGAGTCCATTATCGGGGAGGAACAGACGCAGTGGCATTGTACCTCCGTGAGAATCCTGAAAGCCGTTTCTTTTCGGGTAAGGGATTGATATTGGGAGGCAGTCATAGCCCGAACTATAACGTGAAGGACAGTCTGGTGGGTGACCTGTCGGCCATCCTGATTCAGAATATCAGTCCGCTGGTGAATCTGATTCGGGTGCCGAAGAAAGAGATTGCTTTGTTGAGTGAGTTTGAAGAGAAGGTAGAACGTATTGCCAGTACCACGATTCATCAGAATGTGACCAACATTTCGGGAGTCCCTTCCTGGATGCTGGCCGTACTGAACCGTGTGCTGGAGAAAACGGGTGCCAAACATTTGAATGAGGTATGGCCTAATCTGGAAGTTTTCTTCCACGGAGGAGTCTGCTTCACACCTTATCGTGAACAGTACAAGCAGCTTATTCCGACAGACAAGATGCATTACATGGAAACGTATAATGCCAGTGAAGGCTTCTTTGGCCTGCAAAGCGATTTGCACGATCCGGCCATGTTGCTGATGATTGACTATGACGTGTTCTATGAGTTTATTCCTTTGGAGGAAATCGATAAGCCGAATCCTACGATTGTACCTTTGTGGGGTGTGGAAGTAGGACGTAACTATGCGGTAGTAATCAGTACCTCCTGCGGTTTGTGGAGATATATCATTGGGGATACGGTGAAATTCACACAGAAGGACCCATACAAGTTTATTATCTCCGGTCGTACCAAGCACTTTATCAATGCCTTCGGTGAGGAACTGATGGTAGATAATGCAGAAAAAGGACTGGAAAGAGCCTGCAAGGAAACCGGTGCACAGGTACTGGAATATACGGCAGCTCCTGTCTTTATGGATGCCAATGCCAAGTGTCGTCACCAGTGGCTGATAGAATTCAGTGTGATGCCGGATTCGCTGGAGAAGTTTGCCCAGGTGCTGGATACCGCGTTGCAGGAAATAAATTCAGATTATGAGGCCAAACGGCATAAAGATATTACCTTGCAGCGTCTGGAAGTAATCAAGGCTCGTGAAGGCCTGTTCCACGACTGGTTGAAACAGAAAGGAAAGCTGGGTGGCCAGCACAAAGTGCCTCGCCTGAGCAACAGCCGTGACTATATTGAAGAAATGTTGAAACTGAATAACTAAACTATATAGATGAAACCTATACCTAAATATATTGCTTTGTTGCTGGTCATTATCGGGTTTTATGCATGCGCGAGCACGGGTATGCCCGACGGGGGACCGTATGATGAAACACCGCCTAAGTTTGTGCGTGCTACGCCGGAGCCCAATGCCACGAACAACAAGCGCAAGAAAATTTCCATTGAATTCGATGAATACATCAAGCTTGACAAGGCATCGGAGAAGGTGATTATTTCGCCTCCTCAGAATGAGGCGCCCGAAGTGAAGGTAAGCGGACATCGGGTCCTGGTGGAATTTTTCGATACCCTTCGTGAAAATACCACTTATACGATAGATTTTGGTGATGCCATTGTGGACAACAACGAAGATAATCCGTTGGGTAACTTTGCATACGCTTTCTCTACAGGCGAGCATATTGATACGATGGAGGTATCGGGGACGGTGCTGTCGGCTGACAATCTGGAACCGGTAAAGGGTATTCAGGTAGGGCTTCATAAGAATTTGGAAGACAGTGCATTCGTGAAGCTTCCGTTCGACCGTATTTCACGTACTGACAGCCGCGGGCATTTTACTATTCGCGGGGTTGCCCCGGGAAAATACCGCATTTATGCCTTGATGGACGGTAACCAGAACTATTTCTTTGATTCGAAGACGGAAGCCGTTGCTTTCCTGGATTCACTGGTAGTGCCCGACATGCGTCCGGCTATGCGCCAGGATACTGTATGGAATGAGTTGGATACATTGGCTTATGATACGATTTACGAGGTGCATTACACACGCTTCCTGCCCGACAACCTGATTCTGCGTTCGTTCAAGGAAGAGAATCCGATGCAGTATCTGGTGAAGAGCGAACGCGAACAGTTGAACCGTTTTTCTTTGTATTTCAGTGCCAAAGCGGATACGCTTCCTACCATCAAGGGACTGGATTTTGATGAGAAGGATGCATTTATCATTGAAAGTAATCCGCGCAACGATACCATCCGTTACTGGATTAAGGATACTGTGATGTGCGAACGTGATACGCTGACCTTCCAGATGGACTATCTGGCTACGGACACGTTGGGACAGCTTGTGCCGAAGACTGATACCTTGCGTATGGTGAACAAGATTGACAAGAAACGCCGTATGGCCTTGGCCGAAGAAGCCCTGAAGAAGGAAGAAAAAGAGCGGAAAAAACGTGCAAAGAAAGGTGATACGCTGAAGGTGGAGCCGAAATTCTTTGCGATGTCGGTAGATGCTCCTTCCAGTCTGGACTTGAACCGGAACATTGTGCTGAAATTTGAGGAGCCGGTGGAACATATTGACACGGCGGCCATTCACATGGCTGTCAAGGTGGACTCGTTGTGGGAGGATATACCGTTTATTCTGATGGCAGACTCCGTGGTTCCCCGTCAGTATCAGATTCTGGCCGACTGGCAACCCGGACAGGAGTATCAGCTCAAGATAGACTCGTTGGGTATCAAGGGTATTTACGGACTCTATACCAACAAGGTGGAAAACCAGTTAAAGGTGAAGACTTTGGAAGATTACGGTACGCTGTATCTGAATATCGTAGGGGCAGGACCTCATGCCGTGGTGCAATTGCTGAACAGCAGTGATGGAGTGGTGCGGCAGCAGCCGGTGACGGACAAGAATACGTGCGATTTCTATTTCTTGCAGCCCAGTACGAAATATTACATCCGTCTGTTCAATGATGACAATAACAACGGGGTGTGGGATACCGGTAACTACGAAGAGAAACGCCAGCCGGAAGAAGTGTACTACTTCCCGAAAGTATGGGAAATGAAAGCCAACTTTGAGTTTGAAGAAACGTGGGACATACACGCTGTGCCGCTTGACAAGCAGAAGTTGGACGAGATAAAGAAACAAAAGCCTGATGAGGCCAAGAAAATCAAAGACCGCAACAAGGAGCGGGCTCGTAAACTAGGAAGAACATGATAAGGAAACTGATTCTTTGCCTTTTCCTTCTGGTAGGAGGGATGGCAGCCAGCGCACAATGTGGTGCAGTGAATGATGCAATCAAGCCAGGAGAAACACTCTCTTATGAGCTGAAGTTTAACTGGAAATTCGTCTGGATTAATGCCGGATGGGCAAAGATGACGGTAAACGAGACGACTTATAACGGTCGTCCATGTTTGAAAACGGACTTGCAGTCGTACACCAACAAGAAGATTGACTTCTTCTTCAAGATGCGTGACACGCTGACCTGTATCACTTCGCAGGATTTGGTTCCTTTGTATTTCCGAAAGGGAGCGGAGGAAGGAAAACGCTACACGGTAGATGAGGTGAAATTCAGTTACCAGAACGGAAAGTGCATCGTCGACCAGCAACGCACTTTGCGTGGTAATACGGACAAACATCATGACGAGATGCCGGTATGTGTGTACGATATGTTGAGTATCCTCTTGCAGGCCCGTTCGTATGACCCTACAGAATACAAGCCCGGGCAGAAGATTCTTTTCTCTATGGCTACTGGAAGGGCAGTAGAAAAACAGACTCTGATTTATCGCCGTAAGGAGAATTATAAGGCTGAAAACGGGGTAACGTATCGTTGTCTGGTATTCTCGCTCGTAGAATATGTGGGAGAAGAAAAGAAGGAAAAAGAAGTCATTACCTTCTATATTACAGACGACCGTAACCACTTGCCGGTACGTCTGGATATGTACTTGAACTTTGGTTCGGCAAAAGCCTTCCTGACCGATATTAAAGGCAATCGCCACCCGCTGACTTCCATTGTAAAGGAACGGTAAATGTAGAGCTTTCTTCCTTGAAGAGTTTTTGGGAAGGAGCAAGCAAAGGCATACAAAAAATCCTCAACTATTACTACGGGGTAGTTGAGGATTTACTATAAGGTAATTTAGAAGTTACTACGGGGTAATCAAGCGATTACTACGTAGTAATTTTTGTTTCTTCACTGTCTGTTTCTGTCTCTTCTGTAAGCTGGAATGCCGCTTCTTCTGCTTCGGCAATAATCCGTTCCACGTCATCGTATTTCTCAGTAACAGCAGTTTCTTCTTTCACTTCTGTATCGAAAGATTCCGGGTTCTGCCCGTCTGCTTGTACGGGAAGAGTATCTGCTTCCGCAGTCAATGCATCGGTTGCGTCGGTTGAAGTCGGATTCTCCTCTGCAGCAGCTTGTTCTCGTGCGGCTTTTTCTGCAAAGATCGCGTCAATGAACTGCGGGTCATTCTTGATTTTGTTCAAGGTTTCATGAGCAGCTTCCTGTTGTGATTCTTTCTTGGAATATCCTTTACCTTGCCCAGCGGGAACCTGTTCTACCACGACCTGTGTTTCAAAGACCGGATTCTGTTGCTCGTCGACCGTCTGTTCCAATAGGTTGAATTCAATGAGGAACTTGTTTTTCTGTCCCCATTCAATCAGTTTCGACTTGAAGTTGACTTCCTTCCGCGACAGCTTCTCCAGATTCAGGTAGGGCTTGATAATACGTTCTTCCATGAAGAATTTGCAGGTGGCGTACCCACGGTCCAGATAAATGGCTCCCACAAGCGCTTCAAAGGCATTACCGCACATATAGCTGTTGTGTGATGACTGCCGTGTGGTGTATTTTATCAGTTTGTCCAGTCCGATTTTTACGGCAATCTGGTTCAATGTTTCTCGTTGTACGATTTTAGAGCGTGTATTGGTCAGAAATCCCTCTCTTTTCCCCTCAAACCGTTTGTACACAATGTCGGCCACTACTGCATCCAGTATGGCATCTCCTAAGAACTCCAGGCGTTCATTGTTCAACAGTCTGCCTTTAGCTTTTACCGAAGACGATTTGTGCAGGAGGGCCTGCTGGTAGATTTCGATGTTTCGCGGATAAAATCCCAGTATCTTATAAAAACAAAGATAAGACTCCTTATCCTTTCGAAAAAGAAGTCTTATCTCATCTAGTATATTGCTAAACACAGTTTATTCAGTGTATTTTTTAATGATTACACATGCATTGTGACCACCAAATCCGAATGTGTTGCTCAATGCAGCACGTACAGTACGCTGCTGTGCCTTATTGAAAGTGAAGTTCAGGTTGTAGTCGATATTTTCATCGTTGTCACCTTCTTCGTGGTTGATTGTCGGAGGTACAATATCATTTTTTACAGACAGTACGCAAGCAATGGCTTCTACACCTCCGGTTGCACCCAACAAGTGTCCAGTCATAGACTTGGTAGAACTGATGTTCAGTTTGTAAGCATGTTCGCCAAACAAATCCTTGATGGCTTTTACTTCAGAAACGTCGCCTACCGGAGTAGAAGTTCCGTGTACGTTGATATAGTCGATATCTTCCGGTTTCATTCCGGCATCTTCCAGAGCGCTCTGCATAACCAGTTTCGCACCCAGGCCTTCAGGATGAGAGGCTGTTAAATGGTAAGCGTCGCCAGATGCACCTGTACCGGCCAATTCTGCGTATATCTTCGCACCACGTGCTTTAGCGTGTTCCAGTTCTTCAAGAATCAAACATCCGGCACCTTCGCCCATTACGAAACCATCGCGGCTGGCGCTGAACGGACGTGAAGCACGTGCAGGGTCGTCATTGCGTGTAGACAGTGCATGCATGGCATTGAAGCCGCCTACTCCTGCAGGGAAGATAGCTGCTTCGGCTCCACCTGTTACAATGATGTTGGCTTTTCCCAAACGGATATAGTTGAATGCATCAGCTATAGCGTTAGAAGAAGACGCACATGCAGAAGTAGTGGTGAAGTTAGGTCCATGGAAGCCGTACATGATAGAAATCTGTCCGGATGCAATATCTGCAATCATTTTCGGAATAAAGAACGGATTGAATTTCGGTCCGAGGTCGTTTTTAGTCTTTTCGTAACCTGCGACTTCTTCTTCGAAAGTGTGAATACCTCCGATTCCGACACCGAGAATCACTCCGACTTTGTTCAAATCTTCTTTTTCTACGTCGATACCGGCATCAGTTACCGCTTCTTTAGCTGCAACTACGGCATACTGAGTGTAAAGGTCCATCTTACGGGCTTCCTTACGGTCAATATGGTCAGCAGCGTTGAAGTTCTTCACTTCGCAAGCGAACTGAGTCTTAAATTTTGACGCATCAAAATGAGTAATAGGTCCTGCTCCGCTGACGCCGTTCAGGAGGTTGTTCCAGAATTCCGGAACAGTGTTACCTACTGGAGTCAACGCACCAAGACCTGTTACTACTACTCTTTTTAATTCCATAAAGGTAGAATTAAATTATTTTGCGTTAGCTTCGATGTAAGAGATAGCGTCACCTACAGTCTGGATCTTTTCTGCCTGATCGTCTGGAATAGAGATTCCGAATTCTTTTTCGAATTCCATGATCAATTCTACAGTATCCAAAGAGTCAGCACCCAGGTCGTTAGTGAAGCTAGCAGTTGCAACTACTTCTGATTCTTCTACGCCCAATTTATCTACGATAATTTTCTGTACTTTTGATGCGATTTCAGACATAATTCTAAGTTTTTTAAGTTTATAAATAATGTAATTTATTGATTTTTCGCTGCAAAGGAATAAATATTTCTGATTCTAAGCAAATATTCAGGCAAATAAATGCTTTTCCTTTGCACATTTTTATACATTCTGTGCACGTAAACTTGTTTTTTTTATGCCTTATTCCCTTCGTAAATGATAGTCGCCGCGCAGTTGTTCAAACAGCTCCGGGTGTGCACGCAATTCTTCGCAGTCCTTGTGTGGGTTATACAATTGAAGTACCCTCACATTCTCGTCCTGCGATAAGGTTTGATTCGGATTGTCAGGGAGGGCAATGTGAAAATCTGCCTGTTTATGGAAGAAACGGCAAAATGCTTCCAATACCATGCGGGTAGCATTAGCTTTTCCGTCGGCTGAATAACCGGCAATGTGAGGTGTGCCGATAAATACCTTGTCGAGCAACTCCTGACTGATGTGTGGTTCGTTTTCCCATACGTCAATGACGGCACCCTTTACAAGACCTTTATTCATAGCTGTGAGCAGTGCCTCTGTATCTACGACTTCTCCACGTGAGGTATTAATGAGGTAAGGGACTTGTTGTAACTTTTGAAAGAAAGTACTGTCGGCCAGATGGTAGGTCTTATATTTTCCTTCCCGGATGAAGGGGGTATGAAAGGTTAGGATGTTACATTGTTCGGCCAGCGTGTCTAATGAACAGAAGCCTTCTTCTCCTTGATCTGCTCGAGGAGGGTCATTCAGCAGCACCTTCAATCCAAGGCGTTGTGCCATCTGCCGGATACGTTCTCCCACGTGTCCTACACCAATGATACCCAAACAAGATTCTTGCAGGTTGATTCCCTTTTCTTTTTGGAGAAGTAGAAGCACGGCGTGAAGATATTGTTCTACAGCCCCCGCATTACATCCGGGACAATTACTCCAGGTAATCCCGGCTTGCTGGCAATATTCCGTATCAATGTGGTCGAAGCCGATGGTGGCTGTCCCGATAAATCGTACATTGCTTCCTTCCAGCAATTCCCGGTTACAGATTGTCCGTGTGCGGATAATCAGGGCATCTGCGTCTTTAACGACCTCCGGTGTGAAGGCTTTCCCCGGCAGATAGACCACTTCATCTGCCAGTTGTTCGATGGCTTCGCGGATGTAAGGTATTTTGTTGTCTACGATAACTTTCATACTTCCTTTTTCTAAAGTCGTGCAAAGGTAGTATTTTTTACATTTATAATTGGGTGAAATGAAATCTTTGTGTAGATTTGAAAAATGTTGGTATTTTGTCTACATAGTGTTAGTAATTTATCTACCTTTGTACTTTAATAATGATGTTCATATGAAATGTTTGCATATCATAACTCCAGTAAAAGATTCGATAGATTTTACTCTCGAAACAGTGCGTGCCATTTTAGCTTCCGACATTAAAGTTCCTTTTACTTATACAGTGTACAATGACTTCAGTACAGAAGAGAACACCAAACGTCTGGAGGAAGCTTCCAAAGAATTGAATTTTCGTCTGGTCAATTTATCCGACATTACAACTCATCCTTCTCCAAACTATCTGCTGGTACTTCAACGCTCTCAGCAAGAGGCTATTGCCGACGATGCAGGTCTGCTTATTGTAGAGTCGGATGTTGTAGTAAAGAAGAACACCTTACAGGATTTGTACGACGGAGCAGCAGCACGTAGAGGATGTGCCATTGCGGCAGCCGTAACTGTAGACGAGAATGGAGTTATCAACTATCCATATTTGCATGCCAAAGGTAATGAAGGCAAGGTATATCCGGAAAAGAAACATTGCAGCTTCTGTTGCTCACTGCTAACTCCGGAGTTTCTTCGTGTTTTCGATTTCCGTCAGCTCGACCCGACCAAAAACTGGTTTGATGTAACCATTTCGCACGAAGCCTTGAAGCAAGGCTTTCAGAACTACCTCTTTACCACCCTTCCTGTCTGGCACCGTCCGCACGGAAGTCGCCCGTGGAAACAGTTGAAATATAAGAACCCCTTGAAATATTATTGGTTGAAATATACGAAAGGGCTCGATAAGATTTAATGATTATACATATGGATAAATTCCCTTTGGTTTCGGTTGTAGTACCCGTATATAATATGGAGTCTTTTTTACCGGAAACACTCGACTCTATACTGGCTTCCGTTTATCCGAACTTTGAAGTGGTGGTGGTAGACGATGGTTCGAAAGATGCCTCGTACCGTATTGCATGCAGCTATGCCGAGAAAGACAAACGTGTACGTGCCTATACGCAACCTAACGGGGGAGCCTGTGCAGCCCGAAATCATGCTGTCCGGTTGGCGAAAGGAGAGTTTATTCTGCCGTTTGACGCTGATGACAAGATGGGTAAAGCCTTTCTATCTGATGCTGTACAGGTGATGTTGTCAGATATGGAGATAAAGGCAGTATGCCCTCGTTCTGAATATTTCGGTGACCGTAAAGGCGAATGGAAATTACCTCCGTTCTCTCGTAAACTTCTGGCGCGGAAGAACATGATTCCTATCTGCGCCTTATACCGGAAGGCTGATTGGGAACGAGTGGGAGGGTATGATGAACATATCATTGCAAGAGAAGACTGGGCTTTTTGGATTGCCGTATTAAAAGATGGTGGGAAAGTGGTGACTTTACCTCAACTTTCAGTCTGTTATCGGGTGCGCGCTGGTTCCAAACGAATTTCCGACCGTAGTTTGAAGAGAAAAGTAATAAACGCTCTGAACGTTCGTCATCCGGAGTTCTTTGAGCGTGAACTGGGAGGACCGCTCCATTACCGCCGTTCGTGGTCGGTTTTGTTGAATCGTATTTACCGTTTGTTTCATCCGCGTAAAGTTTATGTCGATGCTGGTTTTTGCACATTGACGAGTTATGTAAAAGCCCTTCCCACTCTGTTTAAGTACGGTAGTGGAACGGTGATTTATAAAGGACGTAACGAATTGCGTGAAATGGATTGGCATGGAACGAAAGTCGTAATCAAGTCCTTCCGTATTCCCAACCTGATTAACCGCATCGCATACGGAGTGTTCCGTTCGTCGAAAGCACAACGTTCGTTCGAGTATGCCGAAATGCTCCGTCGGGAAGGAATCGGAAGTCCTGCTCCGGTAGCCTATTACACCGAGCGCAACGGGTTGCTTTTCGCACGCAGCTATTATGTCAGTCTGAAGTCGGAATGCCCATATTCGTATGTCAATCTGATGCGAGGTGATTTCCCCGGTCAGGAAGAAATTTTGCGTGCTATTGCCCGTACAACGGCAGTACTCCATGAAAAAGGGTATCTGCATAAAGACTATTCGCGAGGAAATATCCTATTCCGTCGCACAGATAAAGGTGTAGAAGTAGAAATAATAGACCTGAACCGTATCCGTTTCCGCACGGTCGATATGGAAGAAGGATGCCGTAACTTTGAACGTCTTCCGGGAACGCCGGAAATGTTTGCTATTCTTGCCGATGAATATGCCAAGGCAAGAGGTTTTGATGCCAACGAATGTTTGAAACTGATTTTGAAGTATAACAACGCCCAAATATGAGATTAATAAAAATGACAGGTGGCTTAGGCAACCAGATGTTTATATATGCTTTCTATCTGAAGATGAAGAAACAGTTCCCTCATACAAAGATAGACCTATCGGATATGATGCACTACCATGTACATCACGGGTACGAAATGAACCGGGTATTTGGCTTACCTCGCATAGAGTTCTGTATGAACCGTACACTTAAGAAAGTCATGGAGTTTTTATTGTGCAAAGTAGTTTACGAGCGGAAACAAAAAAACGGTTCCATGGAAGCTTTTATAAAAACATATACTTGGCCGCTAGTTTATTTTAAAGGATTTTATCAGTCGGAACGTTTCTTTTCCGATATAGAAGACGAAGTAAGGGAGGCTTTTAGTTTTAACATGGAGCTGGTGAATCCCCAAAGCCGTGAGATGATGAGATCCATAGATGCCGATGAGCACGCTGTGTCAATACATATCCGCCGTGGTGATTATCTGCTTCCGAAGTTTTGGGAAAATGCCGGATGTGTCTGTCAGCTTCCTTACTATAAAAATGCCATAGCTGAGTTGGAGAAACATGAGCCTGCTCCTTCCTACTATGTCTTTTCGGATGATATAGAATGGGTAAAACAGAATTTGTCTTTGCCTAACGCACATTATATTGACTGGAATAGGGGGAACGACAGTTGGCAGGATATGATGCTGATGAGTCGTTGTCGGAACCATATTATCTGTAACAGTACTTTCAGTTGGTGGGGAGCATGGCTGAATCCGAGAAGAGATAAAGCCGTTATTGCTCCTTCCCGCTGGTTTATGAAAGAAGAAACTCCTTATATCTATCCTTCGGGATGGATAAAAGTATCAATAAACTAAAATTGCCATGAATGCCATGTTTCCGTTGATAAAGAAAGTCGTTTATGCTTTGTGTGAAAGTTTGTACTGTCGACGATGTCCTTCTCATCCGGTTCTTTATATGACATTGTTAGTGAAGAATGAGGAAGAATTGCTGGAGCAGAACTTGATATTCCATAAACGGATGGGAATAGATGGGTTTATTGTGACTGATAATAATTCTACCGACCATACCCCTGATATTCTTCGTAAATACAAAGAACTGGGGTGGATAAAGGAGATTATCCGGGAGCCGGCAAGCGACTATCGTCAGAAAAAATGGGTGGATCGTATGGTTTGGCACGCTAAAACTATTTTTCATGCTGACTGGGTTATCAATGCTGATGCCGATGAGTTTTGGTATTCCCCTTCGGGTAATTTGAAAAGTGGACTAGGACATGCTTCTGGTAATGTGATGAAGTGTGCTATACGGAATATGTATCCTGAGGAAGGCAAGTCGTTTCATGAATGGAAGTATATTGTAGAACCTGTGACAGATACTGATAAGTACGACCTTTCCCCTTATTCACTTTTTGGCAGGCAGATACCTAAGGTAATGCACCGTACCCGTGGATACATCCAGATCTCGATGGGAAACCATAAGGTAACCATGTTCCCTAAGCGTTTCGGCAAAAGTGATATCCGTATTTATCATTATAATATCCGAGGCCGTCAGCAGTTCTTGGAGAAGATGATTAATGGCGGAAAGCAGTTGGAACAGAATCCCAGTAAACACGGCGGACGTCATTGGCGCTATTTTTATGGCCTGTATAAAGAAGGAAAACTGAATGAGGAATATGATCGTGTGATAGGAAGCCATGCTTTCGACCGCTTGCAAGCAGACGGATATATACACGAAGACCATACAATGGCAGATTTTTTCAAGAACCTGAATAAATGGTAGGAAGATATGAAACATGCATACCTGATAATAGCTCATAATGAGCCCGACGTGTTAAAAACATTATTGCTTATGCTGGATGATGAGCGTAATGATATTTATTTGCATGTGGATGTCCGTGCCGCTGAATTATTCAATCAGTTCAAGGATTTTCAGTTGAAAAGAGGCAAATTGGTTGTTCTGCAAGACCGTATAGCGGTACATTGGGGTGACCTTTCTCAGGTTGAGGTAGAATATCGGCTGTTTGAAGCTGCGTTGCAGAATGGACCGTATGCTTATTATCATTTATTGTCGGGAGTGGATTTGCCAATTAAAACACAAGATTATATCCATGATTTTTTTTATAAACATGCGGGAAAAGAATTTGTCGGATTCTGGAATGAGCCAAACCATCGTAAAGATGTATTCCGTAAAGTATATAGATATTATTTGTTTACTCGCTATTTTAAAGAAGGTTCTTCCTTTGTGCATGGAATAACAGCCTTTACCCGTAATGTTTGTTTAGGAATTCAGAAATTGATAAAATTTAGGCGGAAACATACTTGGGATAATTTTTATAAAGGCTTTACCTGGGTAAGTATCACTGAAGATTTTTGTCACTATCTGGTTGACAGGAAAGTCTATATTATGAAAACATTCAAATATACACTGTGCCCGGATGAAATCTTTATTCAGTCCTTGATATGGAATTCTCCTTTTCGAGAGAATATCTATGATTTTTCGGATGCTTCGAAAGGTAGTGTAAGAGCCATTGACTGGCAACGCGGAAGTCCTTACGTCTGGCAGCCTGACGATTTTGATGAGTTGAAAAACTCCTCTTGCTTGTTTGCCCGTAAATTCTCTGCTAAGTACCCTGATATTATAGAGCGTTTGTTTACTTTTTATTCCTTTTCCAGACAGCATATTGATTAAACTTTATATCGTTGTTTTTATTTATGTAATTTTGCTATTAAAACATAGAATTTTGTGTTTATGAATGAAAAAGCTCCATTAGTCAGTGTTGTCGTTCCTAATTATAATTACGCACGTTATTTGGATGCGCGCTTATCGTCAATCTTGAATCAGACTTTTCAAGACTTTGAACTTATACTTTTGGATGATGCTTCTACAGACAACAGTTTAGAGATTCTTAACAAATATAAGAACAATCCTCATGTTTCTCATTTTGTTGTAAATGAACAAAACACAGGAAGTCCCTTCAAACAATGGATGAAAGGAATTCTGTTGGCAAAAGGCGAATGGATTTGGATAGCAGAAGCTGATGATTTGTGCGAGTCTACGTTTTTGGGAACTTGTGTGGAACAGGTTCAGAAATATTCCAATATATCTGTGTGTATGACTGCTTCGAAATATATAGATGAGAATGGTAGTATATTGCCACAAGAAGCCAATTACTGGGGAAAGAATAAGCCGACTGTATCAGCTTGCAGATTTTCGGGAAAGGCTTATGCGGAGCATAATATGTATTGGAATTGTTGTGTTGCTAATGCCAGTGGAGTACTATTTCGTCGTTCTTATGCTATTAAATTATCTGATTCCTCTTTTTTAAGTATGAGATATAGTGGCGACTGGTATTTCTGGTTCCAGATGTTGTTGCAGGGAGATATGATAGAAGTTTATGCAGAGTTGAATAAATTTCGTCAGCATATAGCGAAAGTCAGTGTAGAGGGAGTTAAATCTGGAAATCGTATAAAAGAAGATATTGATGTCCTTTTTTTGATGGAAAAAACTTTCCCTGAAATGAAGAAGTATAAGCTCAGGTTAGCACATGGCATGATATGCCGTAAAATAAAGAAAGTAAATGATGCAGACAAAAGAATAGAACTTAGCAGGTATTTAAGCGAGCGCCTAGGAGGAAAAGCCTCCGATTTGAGACTTTTCCATCTGAATAAGTATTTAAGATTCATTTGCCCGTGGCTGATTACTATAAAGCGTGACAGACTGAAAGTTTTGTGATTTTATTTATTGGGAAGAATTATGAAATTAGCTTCATTTGATATATTTGATACGACATTAGTTCGTAAATGTGGAAGTCCAGATAATATTTTTTATCTTCTATCTAAACGTATATATCCTCGAAATCAGGCTTTGCAGAATTCATTCTTTCAGTGGCGTAAAGAAGCGGAACAAAAGGCGATGATTCGCTTGAAGAATAATTATCTTAGGTTAGAGGATATATATACAGAGTTTGATCCAATTTCTTTTTCTGAATGGGATGTTGAACAGCTCATAGCAATGGAAACTGAGATAGAGTTGACAGAGCTGATTGCTGTTAGCGAAATAAAACAGTTAATCTCACAGAAACGTAATGAGGGTTATACTATCTGTTTTATTTCTGATATGTACTTACCTGAGCAGGTTTTAAAATCTAAACTTCTTGAAGAAGGATGTGCTGATATTGGTGATAAAGTCTTTGTTTCGTGTGAATGTCGGGCAACAAAAAGTGAAGGAGCTTTGTATGAAATAGTACGTAAAAATTTTGATCCTATTGCTTTAGGGACATTCAGTAAATAGTATAAAATTAGCCAACTAATTCATACACAAAGTATTGCGAATTAGTTGGCTTTTTTGTATCTTTAGGTATTCCCCCGAAAATAAGGTTTGGCAGCCAAAACGGGGGAAATATTCCAACAAAGATATGGCTAAGATACAAAATATTTCGGAAATTCACCCTACTTTGGGCTTTACAGAATTTGATGTTCAGGAAAAATATCGCAAGAGTTTTAATGAGAGTGAACTTGGCAGGCTTCACTCGGTGTTTCCGTTTGAACGTATGGCAAAAGCCATAGGCCTGTGTGAACAGCGTCTTGGACGCAGGAATATTTTCTGTCCTTCGGCAAAGATTGCTCTTATGGTCATGAAAGCCTACACCGGATTCTCCGACAGACAACTGGTGGAGCATCTGAATGGCAACATACACTATCAGATGTTCTGCGGAATCATGATAGACCCGTCCTTCCCCATAACCAACTACAAGATAATCAGTGCTATCCGTAATGAGATGGCATCCCGTCTTGACATTGATTCCCTCCAGGAAGTACTTTCCTCACACTGGAAACCTTATCTTGAGAACCTTCACGTGTGCATGACCGATGCCACGTGCTATGAAAGCCACATGCGTTTCCCCACGGATATGAAACTTCTCTGGGAAAGTCTCGAATGGCTCTACAGGCATATCTGCAAGCATTGCGGGGAACTTGGCATAAGGCGTCCGCGTAACAAATACAAGGATGTGGCGGAATCCTATCTTTCCTATTGCAAGAAAAGAAAAAGGAAGGCTTCAAGAACACGGATGCTCAAGCTTCGTATGATCAGGCTTCTTGAAAAACTAATCAGTCAAAGAGACGGGATTCACTGCCGGTACGGTACTTCACTCCGCTATACACAGGATTACCGAAAGCGGCTTTCCATCATCAGAAAGATTCTTGTACAGGAAAAGGAAATGTTTGAAGGGAAGAAAGTTAGTGACCGTATCGTCAGCATTGACCGTCATTATGTACGTCCAATAGTAAGAGGAAAGGAAACAAAATCCGTTGAATTCGGTGCAAAGGTTAACAACATACAGATAGACGGTATATCGTTCATCGAACACCTCTCGTTCAAGGCTTTTAACGAAGGTATACGCCTGAAGGACTGCATCCGCATGCAGCAGAAGCTCATGAATGTGAGGGTAAGATGCGTGGCTGCCGATTCCATATATGCCAATAATGCCAACAGAAAGTTCTGCACGAAATATGGGATATCCACTTCCTTCGTACGCAAGGGAAGGGAGACAAAGGATGAGCCCTTGAGGAAGGTGCTCAGAAGTGAACTCTCCAAAGAAAGGGCCACCCGGCTTGAAGGAAGCTTCGGCACTCAAAAGCAGCATTACTCGCTCTCCAGAGTAAAGGCACGGAACAGGAAGACGGAAATCCTGTGGATTTTCTTCGGAATACATACGGCAAATGCCGTACTGATGATAGACAAGGTCACGAGCAGAACAGCTAAAGCGGCATGACATGAATTTACAGACAGGAGCAGAAGAGGTCATCAGACTTCTTCCGAAACGTCATGTCCAACAGATAGGATTATGTGAAAAAACACAGAAAAAGAGCAATAATAATGGCATATAAAGTGATTATACTCTATCGACTTTATATGCCATCTTATTTTTTAGGGACATTTACTGAATATCCCTGCTTTATGGGAACATTATGGTGATAATGTATATAGCGATTATAAAAAGGCGGTAAAAAGAGGAATAAAAGCAACATTGATTCATAATGATTATACGCCTGTAGAACAATTTATATTATCTTCATCAACTTTTTTCCCTTTTTATTCGGATCTTTCTGTTTTGATAGGATTACAGCGCGCAACACGACTTTCATTACAGAAAAAAAGTGATAATATAGACAATGCTTCTGATTTTATTGCTTCTTTATATTATCCTTATGTAGATTTTATTTTTAAGAAGGCAAAAAAATTAGGAATAGCGAAACTTCATTTTCTGTCACGGGATGGATATGTTTTGTATAAAATAGCTGAGGTAGTTCAAATGAGATATCCAGAAATTAAATTGAATTATTTATTTGTTTCTCGTTATTCTTTATTTTTACCTAGCATTTATTCATTGAGTCGTGAAGAAATGTATGAAAATAAAGGAATTACTTCATTTTACCACCATAAAGTAAAGGTAAAGGATATACTTGATGGACTTCATGTCACTTTAGAAGAGCTTGGAGATACATTTACTAATCGAATAACTTTTAAACAGATATTGACCTCTGAGCAAGAAAATCTGTTCTTTGAAGTCTTACAGTCGGCAGAAATAAGAAAAAAGATTTTAAAAAAAGCAGAAAAGGAACGTAAAATTCTTGTTGACTATTTTGCTCAAGAAGGTTTGTTTGATATAGAAAAGCAGGCTTTGGTGGATGTTGGATGGATAGGAACTTCTCGCTTGATGATAAATAGAATACTTACCAATGAAGGTGGACAATTGGTGGAAGGATTCTATTGGGGGTGTGCACCGGAAAGTTTAGCTCCACGTTATGGGGTATTCCATAGTTTTTATGCTTCAAGTCTTTATCGCTCTGATATTGTTACCTTATTAGAACAATATTATTCAGCTTCACTGTTTGCTTCTACTAAAGGATATTATTATGATAAAGAAAAAATAAGGCCTGAATTTAAAGATGTAAAATTCACACAGTCGCAAGAAGTTGTAGAGGATAATATTAATGCCTTACAGCAATTTACTCAATTAATATCATCTTATGATTATGTGAACTTTTCACAGGCAATGTCGGTTTGGGGAGGTCTTTATTTAAAGGCTTTTGGAGAAATTTCTTGCAAGATTCCTTTCTCAACATTCTATAAATTAGGCATTTATGAGGATGGATCCAACCATTATCGAGTCTTGTCGAAGATTAATGTTTTTCAACTTTTATCTTATTTGTATAAAGGAAAAATAAGAGGGGTGTATTTCCCCCGTCAAAGTATTTATTATACTTATGGAGTAAAAATATTTAAACCGGAATATTGTTGGAGGGAGAGAAGACGAGCTTTCGTAAAGAAGTATATTTCCTTATTAAGTCTGAAAATATATTATTATTTGCGAGGTTACATTCAGCTTTTGTACAAAAAATAATGGGATTTACGTAGAAAAAGAAGAGGCTACTTCAATAATTTAAAGCCCCCTCTTCTAATATGTCTCTTAGTCAAAATTTACAGAGCCTGCATGTCGTTCAAACGTTTGTAGTAACCGTTTTTGTGCAGCAATTCTTCGTGCTTGCCGCTTTCCACTATACGACCTTCGTGGAGCACATAGATGCAGTCGGCATTCTTGATGGTCGAGAGGCGATGCGCGATGGCTATGGTGGTACGGGTTTTCATCAGGCGCTCCAGTGCCTCTTGCACCAGACGTTCGCTTTCCGTATCGAGTGCGGAGGTTGCTTCGTCCAGAATCAGAATGGCAGGGTTTTTCAGAATGGCGCGGGCTATCGAGATACGCTGGCGTTGTCCTCCTGAAAGGCGGCAGCCACGGTCGCCAATGTTGGTATCGTAACCGTTTTCACTTTCCATAATGAAATCGTGGGCATTGGCTATTTTGGCTGCGGCAACTACTTGTTCCATAGTGGCATTGTCTACCCCGAAAGCAATGTTGTTGAAGAAACTGTCGTTGAACAGTATGGCTTCCTGATTTACATTGCCTATCAGTTCTCGGAGGTCTTTTACTACCAGATCTTTAATATTTTTCCCGTCTATCAGAATTTTACCAGCCTGCACATCGTGAAAACGAGGTATTAGGTCGACAAGTGTCGACTTCCCTGAACCACTCTGTCCTACCAGTGCGATAGTCTGTCCTTTACGTACTTTTAGGCTGACGTCGTGGAGTACTTCGTGAGTGCCGTAACTGAACGAAATATTGAGGAACTCCAGCCCTTCTTTCATTTCGCTAATATGTTCGGCATCAGTATGTTCTACAATGTTGTTTGGAGCTTTCAGAATTTTGTCTATACGTTCCATTGAAGCAAGCCCTTTGGGAATGTTGTAACTTGCTTTGGAGAAATCTTTCAGCGGGTTGATGATGCTGTAAAGTATCACCATATAGAAAATAAAGGTAGAAGCGTTGATGGTAGAGTTTGCACTTAGGATAAGTGAACCGCCGAACCATAGTACAAGAACGATGAGTATCGTTCCTAGAAACTCGCTCATCGGATGGGCAAGGCTTTGACGCATGGCTACTCGGTTGGTTGCGTCGCGAAATTCGTTGCTGCATTTCACGAAACGGTTTATCATTTTTTCTTCGGCGATGAATGCCTTGATGATACGCATGCCGCCCAATGTTTCTTCCAGTTGCGACATAGTTTCGCTCCATTTGTTTTGGGCTTCGAGTGACTGGCGCTTCAGTTTACGTCCGACACGACCCATAATCCATCCCATTCCCGGCAGTACGATGATGGTAAACAAGGTAAGCTGCCAGCTTGTTACTATCAGGGTTGCAAAATAGGAAATGATAAGAATAGGGTTTTTCAGTAACATATCGAGTGAACTGGTGATGGAGTTTTCTATCTCACCTACGTCGCCACTCATACGGGCGATGATGTCGCCTTTTCGCTCGTCCGATAGGAAACTGAGTGGAAGGTACATTACCTTTGAATAAACCATGATGCGGATATCGCGTACTACGCCAGTGCGAAGTGGAATCATAATGGCTGTAGAGCCGAAATAACATGCAGTTTTCAGCAGAGTCATTCCTACAAGGAAAAGTCCCAGCCAGAGCAGTGTAGTAGAAGGACCGAATGTGTCTATCAGTTTGGAAACATAATAATAGAAATTATTTACGGCAACTTCTTTCAGTTCATCGCTTCCCCATTCCATAAAATGATATACTTTTTCGGATTCACCAGTCTTGAACAGGATGTTCAGAATCGGGATAAGAAGTGAAAATGAGAAGACATTGAATATTGCCGACAGCAGATTAAGGCCTATTGCTCCGGCAACATATTTCTTGTAGGGCGAGATGAACCGCCGCATCATTTGGAAAAATTCTTTCATGCAGGAAATATACTGTTATAATACGGCACAAAGATAGTGTAATTTATGGTTTTCTTTTATAGAAAGGAGGTGCTTTAGCATATTATTTTATAAATTTGCACATTAACTAAAACATGGCTGCTTGATGAAATTTATATACTATCTGGTTTTTTTCTTCTGGTATCTGCTCTCTTTACTGCCATTGAGGGTGTTGTATTGGGTGTCCGACGTATTGTTTGTACCCTTATTTTATGGGCTGAAATACCGTCGGGATATTGTGCACCGGAACATTGCAGGCTCGTTCCCGGAAAAAAGCCAGGAGGAAATTCTGAAAATTGAGAAAGAGTTTTATCATTTCTTCTGTGATTATGTGGTAGAAACCATCAAGTTGTTTTCGATGTCGAAAAAGCAGGTGATGAAGCGTATGACTTTCAGCGGACTAGATGAGGTGAGGGAAACTTTGGAAAAGGAGAATAAGAAATGTTGTTTCCTCTATCTGGGGCATTACTGCAACTGGGAGTATGTGGCTTCTTTGCAATATTGGTTCCCTGAAATACATTGCGGGCAGATTTATCATCCTTTATATAACAAGGCGTTCGACAAATTGTTTTTCCGTCTTCGCGGACAGTTTGGCGGCGAGTCGATTCCCATGAAAGAAACATTGCGCCGGCTGGTGACGCTCAGCCGGGGAGAGAAGAAGGTGATGATAGGTTTTATTTCCGATCAGGCTCCTGGATGGGAAGGGATGAGTCACTGGACAACATTCTTGCATCGGGATACAGCATTCTTTCAAGGTACGGAACGAATCGGTCGCCGGCTAGATGCTGCTGTTTATTATCTTAAAGTAACAAGGGTTAAGCGCGGATATTATCATGCTTCTTTCGAGCTGCTGACTTTGCATCCCGCTGAATTGCCTGAGTATCGGCTGACGGATATGTACTCGGAACATTTGGAGCAACAGATAAAGGAAGCTCCTGCGTATTGGCTGTGGAGTCATAACCGGTGGAAGCGGACAAAAGAAGAATGGTTGAAAATGTCGTGGAACACTCAAAATTCATAAATATCATGCCCCCGAAAATTATTCATTTATGTTGGTTCAGTAAGGATCCTTATCCGCTGGAAATCAAAATTTGCCTGGCAAGCTGGAAGCGTGTTCTTCCTGATTATAAGGTACGTATTTGGACGTACGAGGATGCAAAGGCTATTGGTTGTAAATATATAGATCAGGCACTGTCGGTCAGGAAATGGGCATTTGCGGCAGATGTAGTCCGTTTTTATGCTGTATATAAAGAAGGTGGCGTGTATATGGACAGTGATATTTATCTGCGTAAGCGTTTTGACCAGTTTATTCCTGAGACCGGATGTGCTACGTTTAATGAGCGGTGGGAAGAAGGAGAAACTGATTATGGTATTCAGGCTGCATTTTTTATCGGTTCAAAGGGGAATGACTTTTGCAAGGAGGTTTTTGAGTATTATCAGGGAAGAGATTTCATCCGTCCCGACGGTTCACTGGACCAGACAGTTTCTCCATATATTATGCGAAGCATTGCAGAGCGCAGGGGTTACGTCTGCAAGGAAGAGGAGCAGCACCTTGATGGCATACATATATATCCTACTTATTGGTTGTCGCCAAGAAGCCGCTTCAAGCATAGTCCCGAGGCTTTTGGAGAGCATCGGGTGTATGGGAGCTGGCGTAATCATAAGTTTGGCCGGAAGCTGGAACGTTCGTTCAAGCATTTTTGTAATGCGTTGAAATTTTATCTGCTGGGCAGATAAAAGGACTGTTATTGTATGCCTTTCCGTTGTTTGTACTCATTGATACGCTTCTGAAAGGCTTCTTCTTTTTTCCCTCCGTTGGAATGGAATATCAGTACTTCGGGAATCTCTTTTCCGCGATCTTCCAGCCGTGTTTTGCCGTTTTCGTCTTTTATTATATCGACGGCATCGTATAGGGCATTGGTGGCCGCATCGTAGGCATTCATGGTCAGTGTGTCACCATGCACGCGGATATACTGGTAGTAGCGGCTGCCTGTACCGAAGCGGTCGAAGCGTTCATCAAATTCGATAAGATAGTTTTTAGGCGAGCAGTGGCTTACAGTATAAACTGGAGTTTGGGCCTCCCCGTTTTCATTATGGGCAGTCATACGGGCATAGGCATGTTCGTGTCCTTGCAATACGAGGTCTACTCCATATTTCTTTACTGTAGGATTGAATATGGCGCGCTGGAACAGGTTGTTCATACGGCCTTTGATGGAGTATAGTGGATGATGAAGTATTACGATTTTCCATTTTGCATCGCTTTTCTTGAGCTGGTTTTCAAGCCATTTTTGCTGGGTCCATAGATAAAAGAACTCGCGGTTGCTGTCCAGGCAAAAGATTTGCATATCGTTGTACCTCAGGGTATACACCTGATTTTCGCCTGTCATTGAATCCAGGTAGTAGGAGAATACCAGCGAGAAGCGGCGTTCCAGTTTGCGTATGAGATATTTCAGGTATTCGTGATTCCCGGTGACAGTGATGACAGGATAGTGCTGTCCGATGGAGTCCAGACCGCGATAAGTTTCTTCCCAGCGCTGTTCGGTCGGACGTTCGGTCAGGTCGCCTCCGAATGCGAAGAACTCGGTATCGGGGTGGCGTTGCAAGGCTTCGCGGAAAAAACAGTTTGCTTTCCCATTGATGCTGTCTTGCACGTCGCCTACATATATAAATGAGTAATCTTGCCGGGTGGATTGATTGTAGGTGCGGAAGCTGTACCATGGTGATGCTTTGTCCCCATTGCATGCACGGTAGGTATAATAACGGTCGGGTTGCAGAGACCGGAGCCTGGCGATGTAGTAGGCTGCTTTCCCACTGCGTGACTGGAAGATTTCTCCTTGTGCTTTGATTTGTATGGTGTCTCTGGTAAGTATATCTACCAGGTCGATGTGTGATGGAACGATTATGGAGTCATACTGCCAGCTGATGTTGCGTGACAGTTCATTTTCATCACCGAAGGTCAGCATTATCCGTCCTGGCTCTGGCAGAGGGCTGTAGGGAAGTTCTTCTTCGTTGTGGAACCATGCACTCCAGCGTGAGTTAATCCATATTCCGAGCCCTGAGATGATAATCAGTGTGATGCTCAGTCGTATGATAGTTTTCTTTTTCATATTGTGACAGATTGATTCGGTTGCAAATATAAAAAATGGCGTTTTAAATTTCTTATATTTCGGGCAGTTTTATGGAAAAGTTATTTTACAATAAGGCTTTGAGAGGGTTTGAAAAATAATCGCTAACTTTGTCATCCTTAACTTCAAAAACATTGGTAATGAAAAAAGAATTGTTTTCGAATGTGCTTTCCCTGATATGGAATTTGCTCATTATCTATGTATGCTATTCGCTTTGCCGCTTGACTTTCTTGCTTGAGAATTTTCGTTTGTTCAGTGAGAATCTGACATGGGGATATGCGCTGAACCTGTTTGGAGCAGGTATCATTTTCGATACGACGGCTATTTTGTACAGCAATGCCTTGTTTATCTTGTTGTTTCTTCTGCCGTTCCACTGGAAAGAGAATGTGAAATTCTATAAGGTTGTACGTTGGATTTTCACGGTGGTCAACGGTTTCTTCCTGATAGCCAATCTGGTGGATTGCGTGTATTTTCGCTTCTCCGGACGACGTACGACAATGAGTGTCTTTCAGGAGTTCGGCAATGAAGGCGGAGGAAATCTGGCTTCTATTTTCATGACAGAATTTATTTCACACTGGTATCTGGTGGTGCTGGCGATAATATTCTGTTATATGATTTATAAGTTATATCGTTCGCCACGGAATATCCCGGTGTATAGTAAGTGGCAATATTATCTGTTACAGACAATTGCCTTGCTGATTGCCATACCGTTTACGGTATTTGGTATGCGTGGAGGCATGACGACCGCCACACGCCCTATAACAATCAGTAATGCCAATCAGTATGTAAATCGTCCTTTGGATGCCGGTGTGGTATTGAATACTCCGTTTTCCATCTTTCGTACATTGGGAAAGAAGGCGCTCATTATACCGGATTATATGACTGACGGTGAGGCTCTCTCCGTATATTCTCCGGTGCACTTCCCTGCGGATTCGGTGCAGTTCAAGCCAATGAATGTAGTGATTATTATCTGGGAGAGTTTTACGAAAGAGTTTGTAGGTAAGCTGAATCCTGATTTGGATAATGGGAACTATAAGGGCTACACACCGTTTATTGATTCGCTTTTGTCAAAGAGCCTGAGCTTTACGTGTACATATGCCAATGGAAGAAAGAGTATAGAGGGAATGCCTTCAGTGTTGTCATCGATTCCGAGTTTCGTTGAGCCGTTCTTCCTGACTCCGGCTTCGTTGAATGATGTATCTAGTATTGCCGGTGAGCTGACCAGGAATAAGGGATATTATTCGGCTTTTTTTCATGGTGCAATGAATGGTTCGATGGGCTTTCAGGCTTTTGCCCGTTCGGTAGGATTTGTGGATTATTACGGACGTACGGAATATAATGAAGACCCTCGCTATCACGGTGATGATGATTTCGACGGTACGTGGGCTATTTGGGATGAGGAGTTCCTGCAATATTATTGTGATAAGATGACAGAATTCAGGCAGCCGTTTGTGACTTCAGTATTTACGGCCAGTTCGCATCATCCGTTTGCGATACCTTCACGCTATGAAGGGAAATTCCCTGACGGCCCGACTCCACTTCAGCGTTGCATTGGTTATACGGATCATGCCTTGCAGCTTTTCTTCGAAAAAGCTTCTCGTCAGCCTTGGTATGATAATACGCTATTTGTGATTACGGCTGACCACACCAGTTTTGGTACGTATCCTGAATACCTGACTGATTTGGGCTTGTACAGTGTGCCTATTCTGTTTTATGCTCCAGGAATGCCGGAACTTCGTGGCATGGAGGACAAGATTGTAGAACAGATAGATATTATGCCGACTGTATTGGGGCTGTTAGGTTATGATCGCCCATATATCAGTTTTGGGCAGGATGCCATTCATACTCCGGCTGTCAAGAAATTTGCAGTAAATAATGTGATGGGTACGAGTATCTACCAGTTCCTGAAAGGTGATTACTTGATTCAGTTCGACGGAGAAAAAGTGATTCATGCCTATCGTTTCCGTACAGACGTACTGATGAGGGACGATGTGAAAGACAGCATGCCGCAGGAAGTGCGGAAAGAAATGGAAACCCAGTTGAAGTCAATTATCCAGCAGTACATGCAGCGGATGAACAACAATGAGCTGGTTTATAGAGAATAACTTAAAATAGCATATAAAAAGTAAACCGGACTTTCACGAGGCGAGAACCTCTGAAAGTCCGGTTTACTTTTTATATAAAGAATGAATTAGCTCTTGTTGGCACGTTTACGTTCCGTTTCGTCCAGAATAACTTTACGCATACGCATGCTCTTCGGAGTTACTTCCACGTATTCATCTTCCTTGATGTATTCCAGTGCTTCTTCCAGTGAGAAGATAACCGGCGGAATGATACGGGCCTTGTCGTCAGAACCAGAAGCACGCATGTTGGTCAGCTTCTTTGATTTGGTTACGTTAATCACCAAGTCGTTTTCATGAACGTGTTCACCTACCACCTGTCCGGCATATACTTCGTCTTGCGGATAGATAAAGAACTTACCGCGATCCTGCAGCTTGTCGATGGCGTAAGCAAAGGCAGTTCCTGATTCCATGGCAATCATTGAACCGTTGGTACGGCGAGGAATGTCGCCCTTGAACGGCTGGTATTCCTTGAAACGGTGGGCCATGATGGCTTCTCCCTGAGAAGCAGTCAGCACGTTGGTACGCAAACCGATGATACCGCGTGACGGCATGTCGAATTCAATGTTTACACGGTCACCCTGAGTCTCCATGGATACCATTTCACCTTTACGGCGGGTTACCATATCAATCATCTTGCTGGCAAATTCTTCGGGCACGCTGATAGTCAGTTCTTCAATCGGTTCGCACTTCACACCGTCGATTTCCTTGAAGATAACCTGCGGCTGTCCTACCTGAAGTTCGTAGCCTTCACGACGCATGGTTTCAATCAATACAGACAAGTGGAGCACACCACGTCCGGAAACAATCCATTTTCCGTCTTCGTTTTCCGTCTTGCGTACGCGCAGCGCCAGGTTCTTGTCCAACTCTTTCATCAGACGGTCGTGGATGTGACGTGAAGTCACGTATTTTCCTTCCTTACCGAAGAACGGAGAGTCGTTGATGGTGAACAGCATGCTCATGGTCGGTTCGTCGATGGCGATAGGTGGCAGCGGTTCCGGATTTTCGAAGTCGCAGATGGTATCACCAATTTCGAAGCCTTCCACACCGATGATGGCACAGATGTCGCCAGAAGATACAGATTCTACTTTCTTGCGGCCCAGACCTTCGAAGGTATGTACTTCCTTGATTTTAGATTTCACCAATGTACCGTCGCGTTTGGCCAGGGTGATGTTCATGCCTTCTTTCAGCGTACCTCTGTGCACGCGGCCTACGGCGATACGTCCGGTATAAGAAGAATAGTCAAGTGAAGTGATCAGCATCTGTGGAGTTCCTTCCAGCTGTTTCGGAGCCGGAATGTATTTCACGATGGCATCCAGCAGCGGAGTGATGGTGCCGGTCGGGGTTTTCCAGTCTTCACCCATCCAGTTGTTCTTGGCAGAACCGTAGATTACCGGGAAGTCCAGCTGGTCTTCTGTGGCGTTGAGACTGAACATCAGGTCGAACACCATTTCATATACTTCTTCCGGACGGCAGTTCGGTTTGTCTACCTTGTTTACCACTACGATAGGTTTCAATCCAATCTGCAGGGCTTTCTGAAGCACGAAGCGGGTCTGCGGCATCGGACCTTCAAAAGCGTCCACCAGCAGAATACATCCGTCGGCCATGTTCAAGACACGTTCCACTTCTCCACCGAAGTCGGCGTGTCCCGGAGTATCGATAATGTTGATTTTTGTACCGTTGTAATTGATGGATACGTTTTTAGAAAGAATGGTTATACCTCTTTCACGCTCCAGGTCGTTGTTATCCAAAACCAGTTCACCGTTGGTCTGGTCGTTGCGGAACAGGTGTCCCGCCAGCATCATCTTGTCCACCAGAGTTGTTTTTCCGTGGTCAACGTGAGCAATAATGGCAATGTTTCTAATGTCTTGCATACTATACCTATATATAATTGTGTGCAAAATTACTGTTTTTCAGCGAAAGGCGGGTATTTTATGCAGGGTTTTTATATTTTTTGGCGGAAAGAGTGATGGGTTATGATGGCTTCCCGGCTGATTTTTATTACTTTTGTCGTGGGGTTGAGTTCGTTCAATTCGCAACATATCAGAATTAGAAGAAGCGTTAAGCTTATCTCGTATTTGGAAACCTGAGAAACTTTCAAATAGTGTATGGGAAACAGCATAGTGGTTCTCACGTTATAGCGTGGGCTGCTGTTATCATATCTATACACTAAGGTTTTCTCAGAACCTCCAAAACAAGATGTGGTTTGCAGTGCCACGCTTCGTGTTTGTATAGGGGTGATTATCAAAATTTATATATTATGATATTCAAACGATTCCTTTTTTGGGGAGGGTTGGCCTCCTTGAGCCTGTTCTCTTCGTGTGGAGAGGACGAAAACACAAGTGAGGACATTCGTCCGGAAACTTATGAGATCTCAGGAAAAGCAGAACCATTTCTGGCAGGCTCTGCTGTAGCTGTTTTGCCCTTGAAAGCAGATATGCAAGGTACGGGTGAAGTGTTCACTACTACGGTGAAAGACGTGTGGGGCAATTTTTCTTTGGGACCGACACAGCTGACTACGCCTTATGCCGAACTTTTCTCTACGGGCTATTTCTTTAGCTTGGGGTATGGAGATAATATGTCGGAGAGTACTTTGACGTTGAGCGGTTTGGCGGATTTGTCTGTCACTCCGGTTTTTAATATCAATGTACTGACTCATTTGAAAGTGCAGCGAATCAGAAAGCTGGTGGCGGACGGAAAAAGTTTCTCGGAAGCCAATACGCAAGCTCAAAATGAGTTGCTTTCTGCCTTTGGACTACAGCGTTATGCCGGTACGGATGTATCTTCTTTTTCGATGACTGCAGGTACAGATGAAGCAGGTGTATTGATAGCGGTTTCTTGGTTGCTTTCAAGTGAAGGATATAATGAGAACATATTTCTTAATTTGCCCAAAGTAAGTAAGGAGTTTGGCGAGAATGGTATTTTTTCCGAAACTACTAAAGCACAGATGAGAGAGGTTAAAAAGAGTCCATATAGTCTTTCTAATTTGAGGGATAATATTATATGGTGGTATAAAAAACAAGGGGTAGAGGTAAAAGTGAAGGAATTGACTCATTTCATAGACTGGGACGAGGACGGAACGGCCGGAAATGAGACTCTCGGAGAAGGGCAGGAAGTGACGCTGGAAACTACGGAACTGGACGTGCCGAATGAGGGAGGAGACTATACGATTAATTTTTCTTCACCGATTCCGTTGTATTTGGAACCAATGGAAGATGGTCCAAGTGTGATAGGGCCGGATACTTTCTGGAAGGATATGTATGAGGGCGGAGAGACTGTAGACATCGTTCTGGACAAAAAGATAGAGGGACAGCAACTTGTCCTGAAAATAGGGAAGCTGAAGTCAAGATCGGCCAAGGTCCTTACGGTCAATCTTTATGACTGCCTGAATAACGTGCTGGGAAGCGTGAAGATTACCCAGCAGGGAGATAAGAATGCGGCGTTGCCCCGGTTAGGTGAAAATTCAAAATATGTGGTAAGTGCGATGGCGCTTTCACTGGCAGAAGGCTTCTCCCGCATGAATCTGATTGAACAGTATTATCATTACAACAAATACGCTTCTTTTGTGACACAGCGTGTTTCTCCAACAAATTCTGAAATCAGTGATATGTGGAATAGTTTCTATACAGTGAATAATCGGAACTTGATGTTTAAAGATACGGAGGCAGACCGTTTGTCTATTTATCAGGAATATTGTGGTGCGTTTAGCGCGTTGTACTATTATTATATGGTCGTAGTGTGGGGAGACGTGCCTTACATCAATGATTATGACTTTTATCAGGGCGTGAACTTTAATATTTCCCGTACATCGCAGAATGATATTTTTGATAAGCTGGAAAAAGACTTGTTGGCAAGCATAGACTACTTTGAGGAAAAGCGGAACCGTTCTTTGTCGGGTGATGCGAATGATTATTTCTTCTTGTCGAAAGACGTGGCGAGAATCCTGTTGGCCGATGTGTATATGTACCGTGGCAAATATGGTCAGGCAGAAGGATTGCTGGCTAGAGTGGTGGAAAACGGATTCTATTCGCTGGATGCGTCCGACTACAGTAAACCGGAAACTATTAATCGCTTGCTAGAGGAAGGTGATGGGCCTGAGACGGTTTTTGCAGTGTATACCGACCATGGTACACGTTCGGATGTGACCGTGTCTCTTCCTCCCGTGGTGCCCGTGATGACTTATACCGACGTGGTACTTTCGTATGCGGAGTGTCTTTATAAGAATGGGAAAACTTCGGAAGCGCAGCTACAGGTGAATGAGGTGAAGTCGGCCAAAGGTATTCAAATGACAGGTAGCAATGTGCTGGAAGAAATCCGGGATATTCGTATGCGTATGCTGCTTTATGGAGTAAGCAATTTTACTTTCATGAAGCGGAACGGCTTTGCTGAGTCTGTGTATGGGGTGGAGAAGTACAGATTGTTGTGGCCGATTCCGCAGCGAGAGCTGGATGTTAATCCGAGCATGACTCCGAATCCCGGTTATTAAGCCGACGCTTCATTCCGATTTTTCACAAAAAAAGATGTAAAACGCTTGTAGTCTGAAAGATTATGCTTACCTTTGCATCCGCAAATCAAATTTATACATTTTAATAAATAGTCAAATTATGTATTTAGACGCAGCTAAAAAACAAGAAATCTTTGGAAAGTACGGAAA